>JADMIO010789717.1_pt1 | contig 55840 bp, 54 predicted proteins | sample 8958161 | NCBI WGS metagenome assembly JADMIO01 (sample SAMN16585339, study PRJNA669376) | soil metagenome | isolation source: Crop rotation soil | place: USA: Cullars Rotation, Alabama | collected 2011
GCCGCGACTTCAAGTCACGTGAATTCCAAGCTTCGGATCCCACTGTGCTGGAAAGTATAAGGCCGCAGACAAATGACCAGTTTGGCTTCGCTGGGCACGCTGGCCTTAAAGTAAATATTACAAATCGGGATTCCGTTCTCGACTTTTACCTCAGAGCGGGATTCCAAAATAAAATCTTCAATTTGTGCAGTCGTTGATACCATTAATGTGTTGGTAAAATTCATTCTTTGCTCAACTTCCGGCATCCGTGAAGGGATCAATTGGAAATTTTTATTTATGATCCAGGCGTCCACCGACCAGCTGTCAAAAAAAGGCGTGACCAATCCGCGCGGGTCAACAAGCGGAAAATCAGAAAAATCCGGAACACCGATGGCCGTCCAGTCGCGATAAGTCAAATTGATATGAGTCATGCTAAAAGCGCGCGGGATGAAGGCTTTGTCCTTGGGATTAAATTGCCGCTCGACCCAAAACGGCCAAATCCAATCTAAATTGTGCTGAATGGCTTGACTGTTAATTAATCCGCGGGCTTGCAGAATAGCGCCAGAGCGCAATAACTCGCTGGGCACCCAAACTTCGGAAGGTTTGGAAAAACGTTGCAGGTGAGAAAAAACTTTGGTCGGGTCTAAATACCCCTGAGCTTTGGATAGTCGACTTAAAACAAATCTCCAAAATGACCATAGCATATGATTCCCCCTTTATGTTCTTTCTAAAAATCGGGCGGCATTGGTTTGCCGCCCTGATTTTGGTGTGACAATTTTAAGGAGCTCTACAAGACTAGGGAGTTTCCTCTATTTCGAGTTCATTAATCACTTTTCCAAATCCAACGAACGCAGCGGCTTTATCTCCCACCGTCATTTTCTCTTGCTCCGAAGGAACAATCCCAATCAGGGTGGCTTTTCCATTTTCAACGGACACTTGGATATTTTTAGCAGCCATTGAAATCGAATCTTCCTTCTCAATTGCCTCTTGTATCTCTTGTTCTAATTCTTCATCATCTTGAAAATTCTTGGACTCCAGTTCTTCAAACGTGCTTTTTTCATCACTGACCCCATCGTGAGGATTGATGTCCTCGATTAAACCAGATTCATCTTGTGATGACTTCTTCCCCGTTGCTGAGGAAGAGGAAATTTCGTCTGAAAGAACATCGTCCGCTTCTTTCGGTCTTTGACTTTGTGGAAGTTCTTCATTTTCACTTTGACCTTGGGCTCCGGGGCCCGCTAACGTCGAGGTCTCCTCATCGACGAAACGAGGGGACTCGGTTCTTTTTTGAGATTTTCCTCGAGGATGGCTTCCTGCTTTGCTTTTACGGGTTTTTCGACTAGGGTTATTCTTATTCGGATTCTTCGACCGGCCAGGAAGCGTTGTCTCATTGGAGACGTCCTCGTTCTCGCCTTCCGCGTTTCTCAAGAAAAATCCTTTGATCTTTTCCGGTTGTCTTTCTGAATCGCTCATAAATAACCTCCCCATAGATTTAAGCTTCGCATCCGCAATCGCCTTTTTTCATCTTATCTTCCTCTTCAATGCGTTCCGGTTCCGGATTTTGTTTCGCGGGTTGACTTTTTCCCGGTTTTCGTTTTGTGAAAATATTCATTTTCCCCTCCTTTTCATAATTAAGGTTAACGGAAAAATATATAATTGCCCGCTCCCGCCGAATGTAACGGATTACCCCACGTACGGTAATATCGCGGTCGCTGACGGCGCTATCAAATGTCTGTTGCTAGCCAAGGGATTGGGTTCCAAACTTATTTTCCGGATTTTCTGCGACGCTTCCTGGATCATCCGGTTAATATTAATGACTTTCACCTTCCGGTTCATGATATTTTTGGAATCCATACAACCTCCCTTATAGTGACCAGCTTGACCTTTCGGTTTCTGAATCCAATATAGAGAAAAAGGCATTAGAGGATGGTTAAAATAAGATTAAAAAAAATTAATTGTATTACTATTAGAGAAGGAAAAACGGGGATTACGCTAACGGAAGAAAAACTGTGAAGGTGGTGCCTTGGGAAAGTTGGCTTTGGACTTCGATTTTCCCGTGATGGACTTGGACAATGGACTTGGCGATGCTTAAACTGAGACCGAAACCGGCGCCGCTGCTGCGGGCTTTATCGACTTTATAAAACCGGTCAAAAATATACGGCAGCTGGCTGGCCGGAATGCCTTGGCCATTGTCGCTGATTTCAATCTTAGCGAACTCTTTAAAAGGACTAACCCGGACCGTCACTTTCCCGCTGTCCGGAGAATATTTAATAGCGTTATCCAAAAGATTGCTGAACACGATACGCAAATAAACTTCGTCTCCCTTGATCCGATCACGCAGATTTTCAATTAATTCGACAGTGATGTCACGCTTCTTTAAAGTGCTTTTAAAATTATTAAGGATCTCTTCCAGCATCTTATTGACGTTGAGCGGTTTCATTTCCATAACGACCGACTTTCGGTCAAACGAGGCCAGCAATAAAAGATTATTAATGATATGACGCATCCTCTCGATTTCTTCCAGATTGCTGTAAATGAGTTCTTTGTATTGGCCGGCGGTCCGTTCCCGGCGCAAAGCGACTTCCTGCTGTCCCTGCAAGATGGTCAAGGGTGTGCGCAACTCATGAGCGATGTCATGCACAATCTGACGCTGGGCGCCAAAAGAACGTTCCATTTCCGTCAACATCTCATTAAAAGTTTGAGCCAAACGGGCAACTTCATCGTCGGTCTTCGGGACTTTAAGCCGGACGTTTAAATTGTCGGGTTTGATTTCCCGGATGGAACTGACCATTTCATCGATGGGGTTGAGCGTGACCTGAACCAATAAAAGAGCGGCCAAGATCGCGATCAGTAAAACAATGGGAACCCGCAAAAAGAAAGCCGTCTTTAACCCGCGCAATTCATTATACAAAGGATTTAATGAGGCCAAGACTTGCACCACATACTTCACTTTGCCTTTGTCCGCAATGGGCTTAGTAAAGACCCGGCAAAAGATCGGTTTTTCATCTCCCATCGTTAGCAGACGCACGGTATCAAAACGCTGTTCATGGCTTTGGGCGCTTTCTAAAACCCGACTGTGCAAATCGGGTAAAGCTGGAATGTCGTCGGAAGCCGCGATCAATTCCCCATCGGGCGAATAGATCAAGGTGACCGTTGGCATATAATCGGTTTGGTTGAGTTGCGCCATGGTCAGGTGATTGGCAATGGTCTTAAACCGGTCCTCTTCCATGTCCTTAAAGAACAGATGCACATCCGTCCAATCCTTGGTCATTTCCATTTTACCGGCTTTCCAGAATGTACGGATCGACTCTTCAATAGAACTAGCTTTGAGATGCAAGACGGCATCGAGCTTACCGTTTAAGATATTGCTGAAATCGAAATAGAGAAAAGCGCTGAAAATGGAAAGTGTCGTGGCGAGAATAATCAGATACAGAAGGATAATCTGAAAACGGATCGACTTAAAAAAGAACCTTTTCATTCTATCCTTTGAGGATGTATCCGCGTCCCCGGATGGTGTGGATCAATTTCTTTTTATGACCGGCGTCGATCTTGGTGCGCAGGTAATTGATATAGACGTCGATGACGTTAGTGGCGACGTCAAAATGAATATCCCAAACGTGTTCGGAGATCATGGTCCGGGTCACGATCGCGCCGGCATGGCGCATGAGATATTGGAGCAGGCTGTATTCTTTAGTGGTTAAAATGATTTCTTTATTCCCGCGCTTGACCTTGTGAGTGATCAAGTCCAAAGTCAGATCATCCACTTGGTAATGCGTGGGCGATTGGTCCGCTTTCTTTCTTAAGTGCACGCGAATGCGGGCCAAAAGTTCTTCAAAAGCAAACGGCTTGGTCAAATAATCGTTAGCGCCGGAATCCAAACCACTGACCTTGTCATGGACTTCGTCTTTGGCGGTGAGCATGAGAATAGGCGCGGTGATATTATCTTTGCGTAATTTTTTACAGAGCGTAAAGCCGTCCATTTTCGGCAGCATCACGTCCATAATGATCACATCGTAATCATTGGTCGTGGCCAGGAAATGACCTTCTTCCCCTTCATAGGCCAGATCAACTGCGTAAGATTCTTCTTTAAGCCCTCGTTTAATAAAGGTGGCAATTTTTTTGTCATCTTCTACGACAAGAATGTGCATGTATTCCCTCCTTTTAATAAAGGGGACCAAATGATCGATATATATCCGAATTTAAAAACACGTAGAATGTAACAAAAAAATGATTAGAGAAAGATTAGAGAAACATTAGAATTTACTAATGTTGTAAGTATATAAATATCAAATAGTTGCCTTTAAAGCAACCATTTTTATTTGGTGAGGTCGTGCACCGCGTCTTTGGTATCCTGGCCCACGTGATGCAAGTCATCTTGCAGCCGATCGCCCGATGATCTTCCCAGTTCCCGATGATTAGTTACCGCAAATATCAGCAATACAACCAGGACAATCGAAAAAAATCCACTGGGCGCATATCCCCACTCCCGGCTGTATGACCAGCTGGGCAAAGCTCCAACCAATAAAATAAGAATAACGAGAAGCAGTAAAGTTTCTGTACTCATATTAATCCTCCTGGATTTGAACAGATACCGGGTTGGTAAATAGGTTCGCGTTAGGAACCAAAATTTTATTCTTTTTCGTTTTCAAAGTGGTGTAGCGTAATTCAATGGAGACAACCTGCCCTTCTAAACCGGTGACGGAAATGTAATCACCAACGTGGAAAGGCCGGTATAAAAGGATCGAAATGCCGGCTAGAATATTGGCTAAAGCGTCTTTGAGAGCGAAACTTAAAGCAAATCCCGAAAGCCCCAATCCCGCGATCAAAGCGCCGACGTTGACCCCAATTGTGCCCAAGGCCGTGACACCGCCTAAAATAACGATGACGATGCTTACTGTTTGGATTAAAAGAGAGATAAGATTTTGGTCGACGCGAGTTCGCTGAAAACTGCGTAGAATAACAATACTCAAGATTCGGCTGGTCACTAAGAAGGCAATAAAAATAATCAACCCAACAACGACCTTCGGAAGGGCTTGCACGGTCTGTTGGTAGAATGGCACTAATAGGGATCGCATCCAATCATTCATAGGAATCCATCCTTAAAGAAAAGCTAGTAAAGACACTGTCCCTACTAGCTTCTCGGCCTTCTTATAATGACAATTTAGCAATTATCTTACGTTCTCCTCATGCCGGATCTCTTTAACTTTATAATACTCGCCTTCATGGCCAGGCGGTACGCTATTGGCATCAGTCAGCTCGACGTCAGAGGCTTCAAAAGCGCCGACAACATTACTGGCGGAAGTATTCTCTCTGTCGGCCTTGATATTGATTCTGACCTCATTGCCCTCTTGCAACTCATTCAAAGAGGAAATATTCTTGAAGTTCGCGTCGTCCCTGACTTTTAATTGCAGCCGCTCCGGGATCTGCGGCGGTAAATTACGATTATCATCCGAGAGGTCATTGGCTCTCTTAATGGTGATCGTCTTATTGTTATCATCCACATTTAGAACCGTTCCCTTGATCCATTCGGCATGAGCTACTGTCGAAAGAGCGAAAATCCCAAAAATAGTTAAACAAATAATTCGCTTCATGGTTCCCTCCTTTTAATTAAAAGATCGCGTCGAATAAATCACCAACGAGTCGAAACGGCAAAGCGAGTATCTCCCCAACAATATGAAACGGTCCCCCTAATCCCGGGTCACGTTCTTCCGTCGTCGTGTTTTTTTCCGTGACCACAGTTCGGTCAGTCACGGGCCGTTCATCGGTTACTACAGTCCGATCTCCATCTACGCTTGTCGTTGAAGTCGTGCGGACCGCATCCGGATCACTAGTGGAGCTCGTTGTGCGCGTTGTCGTAGAACTGTGGGTAGCGCAACCCACTAATTGAAAAATTAAAAATAAAACCGTGAAAAGATAAACCATTCTTTGATTCCCAACCCTAAGAATATCCATAGGTTCCTCCCTTCTTCTTGCAGCAGTTTAAATCTAACAGAACCGCAATTAAGTTAAGATTAAATTGGGATTAAAACTTTTTAATGGGGATGGTACTCGTCGCTTAAATTGGCCAATGCCAACGCGGCCAAGGAGAGTCCAAAGTCCCGCAGGGCGATATCCAAGTATCCGGGAATCGAGAGCAAATTGATGATGATACCCCACAACCAAAAGGCCACGATGTAACCGCCGATCCGGGGTTTAAGAATAATGATGATCCCGGCGGCGACTTCTATGACGCCGACGATTTTCATAAAAACTTGTGCGTTGATAAGGTTCGAGATCAATGGAGATAAATATTGTGTCCAATCTGTCAAAAGATTGAAGAATTTATCTAATCCTGCCAGAATGGGCGCCAGGATAAACCCGACGTATAAAATTTTATAAGCTCGGTACGCCGGCGATGATAAACGGTCGGTGGGCGGTGTGGCCATGGAATCGTCCCCTTTCTTCCTGAAAAAATCCAAGATCTAAAGTTCGCTAGATTTATGGTTATGGTAAGAATCAAATTAAAGAGAAACACAAATATAAAATATAAAAAAAATAGCTGCACGAAAAGAATAAATAAAATCACTTTAAGAAACTCCATGCGTCCTCCAAGATTTTCAAAATTTCCTTAAAAGATTATATTTGGAGAGACCTAAAATAAGGATTAAAAGAAAATTAAAACTTATTAATGGGGTCTTAAAGTGATTTTTCGAAAGCCACCGGGGTTGTCTTCATATTATTTGGCTTGATTGGCATCGCCGAAGACTTGCACGCGATCGCCTTGATTCAAATCCTTTAATTCTTTTTGGTCCTTGATGGTGTAGCGGATGCTTGATCCAGTACGGGAATCGCGAACCGTGACTTTATTGGCGGTACGATCGATATTGATGATCTCGCCTTGGGATAAAGCGTTCATACCCGCCGGCGCTTTTTCGCCGATACGGCTGATTTTAATATCGCCGGATGAGGCAAAATCTTGGGCCGATCCGTAGCTGGTTGAAGAAGACGCGCCCATGGAATCCGACGAACCCGCGCCCATACTGCTGCTGCCGCTGCTTGATGGGTTGCTGGTCGCGCCGAAATCACCTGATGATGAACCGGAACTTCCTGAAGAAACGCCAGCGCTTGAGTCGGATGATGAGGGGCTGCTTGAGCTGCCGCTCATTTGGGAATGACATACAGAAACCCAGGCCATTGTTAAAATGGCAGTTAACAAAACGATCCTTTTCATAGAAACCTCCTTGTTTGGTAAACCTATCTAAAAAGTAAAAAAGTCCGATAAACAACTGCGCTAATCTAACAGACCCGTAATTAGAGCGTCATTAGAAAGGAATTAAAAATTTTTAATTTAATTGTATTGTTTGATGCGGTTGGAGAGTTTGATCTTTTTGCCGTCTTCCGGACAGGCCAAATCGGCGGTAACTTTTTTGTTTTGGCGGAATAAGGTCAGGTCAACCAACGTTTTCCCGACTTGGAGATTGTGAATCTTAATATAATCTAAGAAATCCGGCAAAGCAGGACTGATTAAATCAATCTTTTGTTTTAATCCATCGACGTTTAGCCCCAGGCACGATTGCAAAAGCATAAACACCGACACTGAAGACCAGGACTGAGGATTACAGGCAACCGGATAAAGCGTTGGTCCTTCCTCCGGCCGTCGGGGAAAACCGCAAAAAAGTTCGGGAAGGCGGTGCGAATCCATAAAAAAGCTGGCTTCAAATAAACCAGTCAAAACTTTAAGAGCCGCTTTCTTATGTCCATAACGGCTCATGCCATAAGCGATAAGCGCATTATCATGCGGCCACACCGAGCCGTTGTGATAGGACATCGGGTTATAACGTGATTCGGATGAAGCGATCGTGCGGATTCCCCACCCGTTAAAAAATGATTTCTCGGTCAATTGTTCAATAATGCGCCGGGCGTGCGGCTTGGAAGCGATTCCCGTAAACAAACATTGCCCGGCATTTGAACTTAAAACCCGGCAGGGCTGTTTGTTCCCATCGAGAGCGAGCGCATAGGTCCCAATGTCTTCGCACCAAAATTGTTTCTCAAATTTGGCCTGCAGGTCCTTCGCCTCCGTCAAAAGTTTATTGGCGAGTTTCTTTTTATCCAGTGCCTGAGCTAAGTAAGCGATTTGAATTTTAGCTTCATAGTAATAGCCTTGGACTTCGCTAAGCGCAATGGGTGGAGCGGCAATTTTTCCATTGTGATGAAAAATGGAGTCTTCGGAATCTTTCCAACCCTGTTGGATCAAGCCGCCCTTGACCGCTTTACGCTCATATTCGATAAATCCGTCTCCGTCGGCATCACCATAGCGATAACACCAATCCAAGGCCTTTTCAATAGCCGGCCATAATCCTTCAATAAAAGCTAAATCTCCGCTGCGACGGTAATAGTAACCGCACAAAATTAAAAAAAGCGGCGTTGAATCAACGCTTCCATAATAACAACCAAACGGAATCTCCTTCAAATTGGCCATTTCCCCTTTGCGCTCTTCATGAAGGATTTTTCCCGGCTCGGCGTCTTGTTCGTAATTAAGGTCCTCAGCCTGATAATAAGCTAAGTAAGTCAAGACACTGCGCGCTATGTGCGGATAAAGCCAAAGGACTTCCATCGCGGTGATGATCCCATCACGCCCAAATACCGTGCTAAACCAGGGGATACCGGCAAAAGGATAAAGCCCGTGCTGGGTCTGGGTCAACATCATAAAGAAATCCGTCGTGGAGCGTTCGAGCCAATAATTAAATTGCTTATTGGAGGTTTCGATATACCCATAATGGCTGCGCATATCCGTATATTTGCTTTTAATATGGCTTAGCGCTAAATCATAAGTGTGCCGTTGCACAACCGCTTCTTGCGCTTGGCAAAGCACGGTCAGATAAATTTCCGTGGATTTATAAGGGTCGAGTTTAATATAAAAACGCGCGGAATGAGAATCAATAAACATCGGCGTGGGACTAAATTCAATGTGAGTCCGACGGAAAATGTTGTCCAGTCCCTCATAAATCAGAGTAATTTTGTTATGGTCCAGAATTTGCGGGCTATGAAATCTCCCCCTTCGCTTCCGGAGCAAACCGCGGACCTCAAAAATGTCCGCGTAATCGGCCTCAAATTCAAACGTGAAATTGAATTCGACCGGATCAACGCCGTAATTCACAATGCGGATCCTTTTGTAGCAGCATTGGTCATCCAGGAACATGGAATCAAAAAAATGAACGGTCCCACGCTTTAGAATGATATCTCCGTTAAATTCAATGTCGGTATTGGTTAAATCGATGGCGATGCTGTCATTGTCTTTATTGACCGTCGAACTTAAGAACAACAATTGCCGGTCTTCCAAGTTCATGCTTAAACGGGAAAGGAACCGGGTTCCCTCGTAGTACAGCCCTTGGTTCTCAAAGCCTAAAGGTCGAATGCTCCCTTGATTATTGAAGATCGCGAACAGTTCATTGGATTTGAGAACCCGGTTCTGAATCTCAACGGAATTGGCCAGGATATAAAATTGATCCTCAATTCGGATAATTTTCTTCATACTTTTCCTCGGCAAGAGTGACGTTTTCGGCTCTCTTCTGGATCATTTCTTCATACACCTGAAGATATCGCATGGCCATGCGCCGGACCGAGAAGCGCTCTTCAAAATTCTCCCGGCATTGCTTCCGGCTGATTGTCGAAAGTTTGTGGATGGCGTTGACCGCTTCGTCAACGTTGTGAATGATAAAACCGTTGATGCCCTCCTCAATGATTTCTGGCACCGAACCGCAAGGCATGGCAATGACCGGCGTGCCGCAGGCCATCGCTTCGATCATGACCAAACCAAAAGGTTCCGGCCAAGCAATGGGAAAAAGCAAAGCCGCCGCGTTACCAAAAAATTCGCTTTTCTGGGCTTCGCCAATTTCACCGATAAATTCAATCAAAGGATTATCCAGCATGGGCTGGATTATTTTCTCAAAATATTCCTGATCCGTCTGGGCCACTTTCGCGGCAATTTTCAAAGGCATATTCACTTTAATGGCAATTTCAATCGCTTTGTCCAAACCTTTTTCCGGTGAAACGCGGCCTAGAAACGCTAAATACTTACCGGTATTTTCATGATATGTATAAAGTTCCGGAGGAAGCCCGTGATAAATGGTCGCCTGCCAGTTGGCCCAGGAAAGCGGTTTTTGCTGGGCATTGGAAATGGAAACCAATGGGATATCCGAAAATTCCCGATGCAGAGGTTTGAGATCTTTAAGGTCCAAGCGTCCGTGCAGCGTGGTAATGATCGGGACTAAATCGCTGTAGCGCCGGATCAATGAGAACCCTAAGTAATCAGTATGTGAATGGATAATATCGAAATCTTTACAATTTTTAAAAACCCTCTCGATCATGAGAATGTGATACGAGAGGTTGTCGATGCAGGAAGGGTCCATACGCAGAGAACGCGAACACATCGGGACCAGCTTCGCCCGAGTCACTGAGTCGCCGCTGGCAAAAAGTGTTACTTGGTGACCCATCGCGACGAGTTCTTCGGTCAAATACGAAACAACCCGTTCCGTCCCTCCATAATATTTGGGGGGCACACTTTCATAAAGGGGGGCGATCTGAGCAATTCGCATACGTTTAATAATAGATTTCAAGGTTTCGGTTAAGTACGCTAAAAAGCGTGACTTATCATATAAGATGCTGAATTAAGATAAGATTAAAAAAAAATTAAAATATTTAAATAATTTATAAGAGTGGATTATTTTCGTCGAAAAATCGACAAGGATGATTAGGCTACCGTCATCTGCCAGCAGCGATGGATCTGGCGGTTGCGGTAGTCTTCGGGAATGGTGGCGGAAGTGATTTCGTTAAGGTCTTTGACCGGCAGATCGTTAAGATGAGGTTCGAAACGCTGATGATTTGTTGAAAAGAATAAAACAGCGCCGGGCGCCATCACTTTGAGAACCTCACGAATAAGGCCGGGGTGATCTTGATTGATGTCAAATGACACGCCTTTGGTGTTATCTTGAAAAAATGACGGCGGATCGATCAAGCCTAAAGTGAATCGCCGGCGGTCGCGGCTGGCGCGTTCTAGAAATTTTCCAACATCGGAATGGACCAATTCATGTTGCGGGCCCCAGAGTTTATTTAACCGTAAATTGTCCCTGGCCCAATTCAAATAATTCTCGGAACGGTCCACCGTCACAGTACTCTTCGCGCCGCCGGCCGCGGCCGCGCAAGTGAATGTTCCGGTGTAAGCAAAAAGATTTAGAAAATCTTTGCCCGCGGCCATCTTTTTGATCAGCACTCGTGTGTCGCGATGGTCGGAAAATAATCCGGTATCAAGAAAATCATCGAGGTTAACTCCAAAACGCAGGTCTCTCTCTTGCACCTCAAGACGCTTCCCCTTCGTGCTTAACTTTTGATACCGCGGACCTTCTTTAGTTTGGGTCTGCCGGCGTTTCATATGCACATGTCCGGGTGGCAAATTCAATGCCTCTCCCACAGCTTTGGCCATTTGTGGGAGCCAATCTGGGCTGGTCTGCTGGCGCACATATTCACCAACGACCACATGACCGGCATACCAATCCACGACAGCCCGGACTTCCGGAATATCCCAATCATAGAGCCGGAAACATTCAATATTCTGCCGCCGAAATTTCCGTGAGAAATGACGGAAGCGAGTGCGCACACGGTTGGCCAAGATTTCCGCGTGATATTTGGTTTTTTCAGGCGTGACGAAGCCTCTGACTTTCGGTTTGGATGGACGCATTAGCAAACATTCTAGCATAAAATAAAAAAGGTCATCCAAAAGATGACCCTTTTTTATTAAAAATTCAATTGACGCGATTTCTTGAAGATTATTTTTTCTGCTGGGCCTTTTTCGCTTCCTTTTCCGCCGCCTTTTGCGCTTTTATTTTTTCCTGTTCAGCTTTCTTGGCCTCTTTTTCCGCAACTTTATCAGCTTTGAGCTTCTCTTGCTGAGCTTTCTTAGCTTCTGTTTGAGCCGCTTTATCGGCTTTCATTTTTTCCTGCTCAGCCTTTTTTGCGGAAGCTTTTTCATTTTTCAACCGTTCCTGCTCAGCCTTTTTAGCTTGCTGAGCTGAACGCTTGTCAGCCTTGGCTTTTTCTTTCTCAGCTTTTTTAGTTTCCTTCTCTGAAGCCTTTTCTGCCTTTATCCTGTCGTTCTCGGCCTTCTTAGCTTCTCTCGCAGCGGCCTTGGCATTTTGCGCTGAAACTTGATCAGCTTTCTCGGTAGAAATCTGGCCGGTATGATGTTCTCTTATGCTTTGCTGAATATGACCTGCGAATCTCCCACCGGTCAATCCCTGTTCTTGAGCCTCGCGAGCTCCTTGCGATACAATTTGTCCGGCGGTGCTAATATTCTCACCGGACTTCACCAAATTTCTCAACGCATTGACCGAGGTCACTAAGTCCTTGCCTTTGACTCCGCTCTTTGAAATTTCCATAATAGCGCCGCGTATTTCATTATTACTCGCTCCTCTTCGAATCATATCGGCGAGAGCAGGTTTTATCGCTATGGCTTCTTCCGTCGTCACCGCCCCGTATCCCACGAGCTGGTTATTGATCTGCATGACCGGCGCATCAACATCCCCAGCCTTCGCGGTCGAAACGGTAAGCAAAAAGAAGCACACACATCCTAAAACAATCATTGCTCTATTTTTCATAATTGGCTCCTTTTAAAAATATCATTAATTCACTATTGCGGACGCCATTATAGCACAGCAAAAAATAAAAAAACCATCTTAATATTTCAATCTTATCCGTCAACTATTAGAAAAGCATTAAAATAAAATTAAAAATGTATAAGGCCGCAATTAAGAACAAATTTCTAATTCTGATTTAATCTTCGTCTAATTTTGAGAGGTTAAAATAAAAACAGAAAATCACGAGGTGAAGCCATGAAAAAAGCTAAGACGAAATATAAGCCACTTAAAGAAGAAGTCCCAGAAGAGCTTCGCAATCCCATGCCCAACGCGTTTCCGCGCACCCGGAAGGTCAACGATCCTGATGAGGATAACCGCAGTGATAATTTAGTTGCCGAGCGGGATGTGTTTATGCAACAACCGGAGCGAGACACCGAGATCCCGCCGGAACTTATTCAGCGGCGCGCTTATCTTCTATATGAAGAACGGGTCGCTTGCGGGAAAAATCCGGACAACTTAGCGGATTGGTTTGAGGCCGAACGCCAACTGCGAGGGGAAATCGTCAAAAAGACGTGGTAAGCACAGCGTTTCATTTAATTTTCTGATAAACCCTATTTTTGACAATTTCTTTATAGTTAAGATGGGTTTTTACTAAATTATCTATTATTAATTTCACGTGCGGGATGGCCACTTGTTCTTCTGTGTAATGTTCGTCATTTTGAGGTTTTATTTTGGGATTTACGCTCGGAGATTTTAAAATAGTCCATTCATAATCGTCAAATTCCATATATCCGCCCTTTCTTAACAAAATATCCACTAAGTAAAAGGAAAGCCCATCGATAGTTAAATCATGGGCTCCGTCAATATACACATAATCAAAAATTTGCTTCTTAGGATTTTTGCTTATCAAATCAACCAAACTCCAACAATAGGAATCTCTTAGCTTACTCGAATTTCCCTGCTTATATATTTTAAATTTTCCAGGGAATGCTGACTCTATTTTTTCAGAAACTGCATCGACTCTTTCTGCAAAGTCAAAAAGATAAACGGAAGAGTTTGGCTTTAACAATTCGCAAACTTTTAAAACCGTATTGCCTTCTCCTACCCCGATTTCAGCATACGATGCCACTTTGAGAGCGCGGTTATTAATGAAATACCGTTGATCCATTTTCCGGAAGCCTCCAAATAAAAACCCGTTGTAAGCTTATCACTCACAACGGGTTTTAGCAATAAACTCCCCCGCGAGGGCTCGAACCTCGGACCCAGTGGTTAACAGCCACTTGCTCTACCTACTGAGCTACAGGGGAATGATACCTTAAAATTTTATCTAGAAAAATCATTCCCCAGTCCTTGCTGCCAAACCATTCAGAAAAGCAAGGGCAGGGGAATTAAATAGCTGATTTATAAACTTCTGAAATTATAGCCAAATTACCCTAAAAGTCAACATCTGTATGGGATTTACTCAGTGACTTGACGGCGGGAAGCCAACGACAGAGTTAACGTGGACAAGTCGGCATACTCGACGGAACTGCCGACCGGAATCCCTAAACCAATGCGGCTAATTCTAACGCCCGTGGGCTTAAGTTCGTTGATAATGTGCAGTGCGGTCATCTCGCCTTCGGTATCCGCATCGGTCGCGATCACCACCTCACGCACATTTTCAGCCTTGATCCGATTAACCAAATGATGGATCTTTAAATCCTCCGGTCCGCGCCCTTCCGCCGGAGAAAGTGCGCCCAATAAAACATGATACCTTCCCTTATAAGTACCGGTCCGCTCGATCGCCAAAAGATCTTTGGGATTTTCAACGACACAGATCATCTCACCCGCCCGGCCCGGATTGCGGCAAATCGAACAGGTTTCCGTTTCGCTCAAATTATTACAATTTTTACAAAACCCCAAACCCTCTTTGAGGCGCACAATGCCTTCAGCCATCGCCTGGGCCTGGTCTTTCGGATTATTGAGAATCCAAAAAACCATACGCTCAGCGCTGCGCCGGCCCACACCGGGCAGCTTCATGAATTGCTCAATAAGATTTTCGATTAAACCGGAGGATGCCATATCTATTCTTTATGCCATTGGCTCACAATTTTCCCTTTAAACGTATCCAAAGCGTTCTTCACAAACGGCTCCTCTTCTTTTGGCGCAGCGTTCGAGGAAGGGTCATCGATGATTTTGTAACGGAGAAGGATCTTAGTTTTCAATTTCTCGGTCAAAATCCGTTCGACTAAAAAAATGTAATCTTTTTGCTCTAAAGTCTCTTTATGAAATTCGAATTCTTTGGCAAAACCCACCGTTAGTTTGTCGCCTTTTAATTCGCACGGCGCGCCTTCTTGTAAATATGTAGCCAAGGACATTTTCTCACGGCTGACCGCGTAGGTGATCGCTTCCCAAGACTTCTTGATCGTTTCCAAGTCGACTCCGGAAGGGCCTAATACGCTTTCCATCGGCACTTCAAGCCGCTCCGTCTCATTAGGCTCAATGGAAACTGAACCCTTTTCATTTCCCAAAATTCCCATCGAAACTTTCTCGGGGAAGGCCGGCTTTAGAGGTTCGACTTTGCTTTTAGTCTTCTCGACGGGAGCGGCGAAGGAAACCGGTTTGGACTCTTTCACTCCAGCCCCGGTGTAAGTGAGCTTGGCAAGAGCAATTTCCAAAGGAATGCGTAATGACTCAGTGATGCGGGACGTTTCTTGAGCTTCAATAATGAGGTCGATCGCCCGGATGATCTCATTTAATCCCAGCTTGCCGGATTGGACCAGATACATCTCCTTGACGTTGACCGGATAATCGATCAGGCGGCCCAGCGATTTCCCGCCGGTCTTGACCACCATCAAATTACGAAAATGTTCCAGCAGATCGCGGCCGAGCTGTTTGATGTCTTTGCCTTTGTCGATAATATCATCCAAAACTTTCAACGCCGAGGAACAATCTTTATTGGCGATCGCTTCCACTAAATTAAATAAATATTCCAATTCAACCAAGCCCAGCATCGAACAGACATCGTCATTCTTGATCTCCCGGTCGCTTAAAGCGCTGATCTGGTCCAAAATACTTAACGCGTCGCGCAAACTTCCCTGCGCGGCCCTAGCGATCGCGTAAAGCGCTTCTTGGGCCACTAGCAATTTTTCCTTCTGGCAAATTTGAGCGAGCGTATCGACGGTGACTTTAACGGGAACTCGTTTAAAATCATAACGCTGACAGCGGGAAATGATCGTGGCCGGGACTTTATTGGGATCGGTCGTCGCGAAAATAAATTTTACATGCGGCGGCGGTTCTTCGAGGGTCTTTAACAGCGCGTTAAAGGCTTCAGTCGTGAGCATATGAACTTCGTCGACGATATAAATTTTGTAAGCGCCGTAAGTGGGTGCGAATTTGACATTTTCGCGCAGGACGCGGACCTCATCAATACCGCGGTTCGAGGCTCCGTCGATTTCCAAGACGTCAAAGCCGGTGCCTTTGGTGATTTCCAGGCAGGAAGAACATTTTCCACAAGGATTGGCGGTCGGACCTTCTTGGCAATTGAGGGCTTTGGCGAGGATACGGGCGCAGGACGTTTTACCTATCCCGCGGGGACCGCAAAAAAGATAGGCATGCGCAATCTTTTTTGAGGCGATGGCCTTTTTAAGCAGATCGGTGATGTGCTCTTGACCGATAACTTCATCAAAATTGCTAGGGCGATGCTTTCTGGCTAAGACAATATACGACATAGGCGTGATTCTCGATTAATAATGTGAATTTATTTTAGCATAGAAGATTTTTTTTCGATATTGAAAAGAAAAATTTGTCCGGTGTTCTAGAGAAGCGCGGTGGCCAAAGCGGCTTTTAATTCCGGATACTGGAACTTATAACCGGCTTTTATTAACCGCCGGGGGTAAACATCCGCGCCTTGCAATAAGAGCGTATCGCCCATTTCGCCGAAAAGCGCCTTAAGGCCCACCGATGGCACCGGAAAAACCGCCGGGCGCCGGAGCAAACTGCTTAGCGTTTTCGTAAATTCCATGTTCGTGACCGGTTCTGGTGAAACAAAGTTGACCGGCCCGCGCAGCGAATTATTGCGGATCAAATCCAGCATGATCTCAGGGATCTCCGGCAAAGCGATCCAACTCATGACCTGTTTCCCATTACCCAGCCGTCCGGCCAGTCCCATTTTAAAGACCGGCAGCATTTTTTCCAACGCTCCCCCTCCTTTGCCGATCACAGTCCCAAAACGCATCTGCACAACTCTCACCCCGGATGCTTCAGCGCTTTTGGTGGCCTTTTCCCATTGTTCACAAACATCGGCAAGGAATCCTTCGCCTCTGGAACTTGATTCATCCAAAATATGCTCGGGTCCTTGGCTCCCATAAAATCCGACGGCGGAAGCGCAAAAAAACACTTTCGGCGGATTGCGCAATTGAGCGACCGTTTTACTCAAAAGCTCAGTTGTTTTTAATCGGCTTTGCAAAATCAAATCTTTATAGGCCGGCGTCCAACGCTGGCCGGCGATACTCACACCGCTTAAATGAATGATCACATCCTGATTTTCCAAAGCCGCGGCGTCAATCGTCCCGGCCGAGGGATCCCAGCGGATGGTCATCTGCGAAGAATAATTCTTCGATTCCGGACGGACAATCGGCGCGATCCAATATCCGGCCTGTTTGAACCGTGATACGATCGCTGAACCGATAAAACCGCTTGATCCTGAAATAGCGACGCGCATAGATGTTTTTCCCCTAGTTGTGGTTATTTCTTATTCTTATTTCCAAAATGCATATCAGGATTCTTTTTCATGGAAAGCGCGATGCGTTTACGCTCTAAATCCACCTCCAGAACAGTGATTTGCACTTTTTGATGGACCTTAACGATCTCGTTAGGATCGCGGACATAACGCTCGGACAATTGGCTGATGTGCACCAGTCCATCCAAATGCACGCCGATGTCGACGAAAACGCCGAAGTTAGTAATATTCGTCACAATGCCGGGAAGTTTCATGCCCGGCTTAAGGTCTTCGGGTTTTTCCACGCCTTCTTTGAAACTGAAAACTTCAAATTGCTCGCGCGGATCGCGGCCCGGCTTGGCCAACTCACTTTTAATATCCTGCAGCGTCGGTAAACCGGTCGTTTCGGTCACATATTTTTTGAGGTCCAGGCGATTGCGCAGGCCTTCATTTTTCATCAGATCAACAACAGTACAACTGAGATCTTTGGCCATACGGTCCACGATCGCATAACTTTCCGGATGCACGGCGCTGGCGTCCAAAGGATTTTCACCGTCGCGAACTCTTAAAAAACCGGCGGCCTGTTCCACCGCCTTGGCACCTAACCGCGCGACCTCGAGCAGTTCTTCCCGGGAACGGAAACTTCCCTTTTCATTACGGAATTCCACAATGGCCTGCGCCCGGGCCGGGCCCAGCCCGGAAACGTAGGTTAAAAGCTCTTTGCTGGCCGTGTTCAACTCAACTCCGACGAGGTTAACGCAACTGACCACCACATCGTCCAGACTTTGCTTCAATAATCCCTGGTCGACATCATGCTGATATTGACCGACGCCGATGGATTTGGGATCGATCTTGACCAATTCCGCTAGCGGATCCATCAACCGCCGGCCGATGGAAACGGCCCCGCGCACTGTGACGTCGAGATCCGGAAATTCTTCCCGTGCCACATCCGATGCGGAATAGATCGAAGCCCCGCTCTCATTCACAATAACCACCGGAATCTCTTTTGGCAAGCCGATACTTTTAATAAAGGTCTCGGTTTCCCGGCTGGCCGTACCGTTACCAATGGCAATGACTTCCGTCTTAAAGCGCTGGGATAAATCTTTAATGGCTTTGGCGCTCTCTTCGCGGCGGTTATTTTCCGTCGGGAAAATGGTCTCATATTTCAATAATTTACCCTGCGGGTCCAGGCAAGCGACCTTACAACCCGTTCGAAAACCCGGATCGATGGCCATGACAAATTTTTGTCCCAACGGCGGGGCCAATAATAGTTGGCGGAGATTTTGGACAAATACTTTGATGGCTTCTTGGTCGGAGCGCTCTTTGGTGGCGAGGCGGACTTCCGTTTCCATCGAGAGTGAAAGCAAACGCTTATAACTATCGACAATGGCCATACGGACCTGCTGGCTGGCGGCGTTTTTCGCTTTAACAAAAAAACTCTCTAAAATGCTCAACGCCTCATTTTCCGGTGCGATGACCCGCAGCATCAAGAATGATTCCTTTTCGCCCCGCCGGGCGGCCAGTACCCGGTGCGACGGAGCGGTCTTGACCGACTCCTGCCAATCGAAATAATCTTTATAATTGCTTCCTTCTTGCTCTTTGCTGCGGATAACTTTGGACTGGAAAATGCCTTTTTCAAAAAATAATTCCCGGATCTTGGCCCGGGCTTCAGCGTTCTCATTGACCCACTCCGCGATGATGTCGCGCGCGCCGGCTAGCGCATCATCGGTGCTTTCCACTTTCTTTTCGGCATCAACATAATTGACCGCTTCTTTTTCCGGATCAATATTCCCCTGCTCAAGAATAAGTTTGGCCAAAGGTTCCAGGCCTTTTTCCTTTGCCACCGTGGCCCGCGTCCGACGCTTGGGCCGGTAAGGAAGATAAATATCTTCTAAGACCGCCAGTGTTTCTGCGGCCAAGACTTTCTCCTCGAGCTCTTTAGTCAGCTTCTTTTGTTCCTTAAGCGACTCCAAGATCACGGCCCGGCGTTTTTCCAATTCTTGCAATTGATGCAAACGGTCGCGGATCGCAGTAATCGCGACTTCATCGAGACTGCCGGTGGCCTCTTTGCGGTAACGGGCGATAAACGGCACGGTCGCTCCGCCGGTCAACAGCGTCACCGTAGACTGAACTTGTCGAGAGTTGATATTTAATTCGGAAGCAATTCTGGGAATAAATTGATCAGTATCCATGGAGAAAAACGGAGGAATTACAATACTTTTACAGCTTTTTACAACCCTTTTACAGCTTAATAAATGTCGTCGTCATCCATAGCCAGTTTCGATTTGCCATGACCAAGACTAAAATGATACGAGCCGCCTACCATATAAGCTTGCGACTTCCAATTCACTTCATTAAGTCGGGTCGTGGGTCTGCTGCCATCTGCGGCCATGGTCGTGTCGGTACCATGGTCGGTATTCCAATCTTGAAAATCGGCAGCTAAATTAATATCAAGGGAGTCGGTCAGCTCATAACCAAGAAGCAACCCATAAACAAAACCCTGACCGTCAGCCTCATGCAAAAAACTCACCGGATGTTCTAAATCGGTGCGCAAATTCCAATTCCCTTTGCCCGTGTAATCGACGTGATGATATTCGAAACGAAACGAACCGTTAAATCTTCCTTTGCTGGTGGCCAATTCAAATCCACCCCAAGGTCCTTTCCATTCGGTATCGTAATTACTGTGTAACCCATCAAACGCTCCATCTGCCGGGATCGTTTGGAACCCGTCGGTGATGACCAATCTCTGTTCGTGATGCGAATACCCTCCCAAAAACGTCAACCAAAGATTATCCACTCCCATACTGCCGGTGTGACGACCCAAATATAAGCGATAACCTAAACCGCCGGTCAAATCAAAAATATCACCTTCATCAGATTTATTATTGGAACGCGAAAATTCCAAAGTCCGGTCATCGCCCAAATAATCCGAATCTTGATTTTTGCCGTCGTAAATTTGACCGTAAGCTCCCGTAACGTCAACAACGTAATGATCCAGAATGACCAAATTCGCTTTGGCTTTCAATTGCTTGCTCTGTAAGTTTTTCCAGGTCAGCTCAGACAAAATATTCGGATTCTGTCCGCTGTCATCTCCAGCGATATTCCAATCGATGTCATCCTTCCGCCACCCGGGCAGGACAGTCAGATTCATTTCGACCATTTTAGGGTCCGGTGAAGTGAAACCGCTTCCCACGAGCTGGTCGTTGACATCCGAATCAAAGGTCCCATCGATGTGTCCCGAATACGGCTTAAACGAAGAATCGGCCTTTTTAACGATTTGCTGCGACTCTTTTCCTTCAAAATCCGTAGCATACTTATTTAAAGGGGATTTTTGAATATCGCTGTGAATATCATATTTTCGTAACGGTGAATTCTGCAAATCTTTTTCATTGGATTTTTTCTTGTCATCGGAGTAAGGGGTCTCCCATTTTCCCTCAAACTTGGGCGCGACACCCTTATCAGGGTATTCCTTAAATGATTTCGCTTTCTCAACGGCAGTGTTGGCTTCTTCGCCGGAGAATTTCATGTCATATTGTCTCAGCGGAGAACTCTGGATATCGCTTTTGATGTCATACTGCCGCAAAGGTGATTTTTGCAAATCATTTTTGATATCATAATCATGCAAGGGCGAGCCTTGCAGATCTTCTTGAGCCGGCTCTTCTTGGGGTTGTTTCACGTCTTCGTCCACATCCACATCCTGCATCTCGTCCGCTTCACCATCGTTTAGATCGGCGTCTTCTTCTTGGCTTGCGACAACCGGAGTTTTGATCGGCGTGGGTTTGCTGATTTTGGCATTACCTTTTTCGTCTAACTCGACTTCGACGCTAGTCGCCTGAGTTTGAGTTTTGGGTTGGGATTTTACTGCTGGAGCTGGAGCGGAAACATCTTGAGTTTTCGTCGCTCCCGGTGCCGTAACCTTTTTAGTTTCTTTAGCCGGCTTTTCTTCCTCAAGATTGGGGCCTTGGGAAACCTGCGACCAGCTGACCGGAACTTGCGCCATCGACGCGACGGCATCGGCTTTGGCTAACGAAGGCAAAAACACAATGGCCAGTGGCAAAATAAAGGCATAGCCAAAAGCCCGGCGACAATGCTTCTCCATAAAGATTAGTCCTTTGTTTAAGATTGAACTAAATTATTATATTAACTTTAGGAAGGCTTAACAAAGGGTTTTCTATTTATTTTGTGGGCGGGAAAAAGAAACGGAGAGGTCGGGATTCGAACCCGAGGGCCAGTTTCCCGGCCAATTGCTTAGCAGGCAACTGCGTTCGGCCACTCCGCCACCTCTCCAGATATGATCGGAATGCAGATTTAGATGAGACTAAAAATAACTTCTATAGGGTAAAGCAAGACGATTCTTTTATCAAGAATTATTTAATTTAACAGCGACCGTTTTTTCGAGAAGAATTCCGTCAAAAGACTTCCACAGGCTTCCGCCAGAATGCCCCCCTGCGTTTCGATCTTATGATTGAGCTGATCATGCGTAGCGATATTGATCACCGAACCGCACGCTCCGGTCTTGGGATCTTTAGCGCCAAAACAAATTTTCTTAATGCGACTCAAAACCAACGCCCCGGCGCACATGCTGCAAGGTTCGATGGTGACATATAACGTGCATTCATGAAGCCATTTACGAGCCAATTGATTGGTGGCTTGAGTGATCGCGATCATTTCGGCATGCGCGGTCGGGTCCTTAAGCATCTCCACTTGATTATGGGCCCGGGCAATAATTTTATTTTCATGCACGATCACCGCGCCCACCGGCACTTCGTCGGCCTTGAACGCCATCTGGGCCTGCTTAATGGCTTCTTGCATGAAAACCTGTTCAAACATGATGAAATCCTTGGCGGGATTATGAGGAAAGAACGCGCTCAGCAGGAATCGAACCTGCAACCCTCAGCTCCGTAGGCTGATGCTCTATCCAATTGAGCTATGAGCGCAAAATCAATAAACAAAGTCTTAAAATTTCCGTCTAGAATAACACGCGCCCGTCCTGGCTACAATGATTTTTTAAAAGCCCGGGCAGGCGCATCGAAATTACTTTGCCACCTTCTTCTCTTTACTCTGATCCGTTTTGTTGCGTCCGAGCAGTTGATCGCGGTCTAATCCTAAACTGGCCACCGCTCCATTAGGATCTTTACTGTAGGCTTGGCAGAATTGGTTGATCTCTTTCATCGTAGTCAAACCGTTCTTGGCCAACTGTTCCAAAAGAAACGCGCGCAATCTTACTTCCAAAATGAGATCTTTTGCCAACATACCCGCTTGCTGAGCTAACCGATCACGAAAGACCGTACTGTCGGCCACGGAACGGATGGTATTAATCTTATAATCATATTTATACACGGGCGCCAATAAAACTTTTTCCTGCTCCATGCCGCTGGTTTCGCTGATGTCATCGATAACGCGGAAAACTTTATCACCAACGTGGTAACGTTTCAAAGTAATAAATACGTCGATCAAACGCACCAGTTCTTGCGGGATATTCATCGGCTCATTTTGCAAACGGATGATCGCTTCCCGCGGTGTCAGCGCGTGGACCGTACCAATGCAATATTTACCGATGTTGACCGCGGTCATCATGTCGCGCGCTTCTTCCCCGCGAACCTCGCCGATGATAATGCGCTCCGGACGCATTCTTAAACTGTTCTTCACCAATTCTGCCAGCGTGAAATCTTCCCCGCTTTCCAAACGCGAACAACTGTCGCTAAAAGAGGTATTTAATTCCAACGTGTCTTCAATAACAACCACGCGGTCGGTGATCGGCAAGAAACTAAATAACGCGTTCAAAAGGGTCGTTTTGCCGACGCCCGGACCACCGGCGATGATGATGTTGGCCGGCCGGATCGACATGCCTTCCAGATAAAGCCAAAGCTGACCGGCGACTTCATAGGTCAAACTGCCGCGCTTGATCAGATCCAAAATGCTTAACGGATTCATCTTGGCTTTGGTGATCGTTAACTGCGGACCAAAAGGCGAATTGACAATGTTGACTCTTCCCTCGAGATTGGGCAACTCTAAGTTCATGATCTTGGCCACCCTGGTCCGTCCCGCGAAGAGGATCAACTTTCTGATAAATAAACTCAGATCGCGCGCCAAAGCAAAATGCCTGCCGGTCGAGACCAGACCTTTCTTGGCATGATGGATGTAAATCGGATTTAACGAATTGATGACAATATCTTCGACATCAAAATCCATCAATAACTCGTGAAGGATGCCGTAAGACAAGAATTCCTGGATGAATTTGATCCGGTTTTGTGGATTGGAAAGTTCTTCTTTTTCAGCTTTAAAGACATTGCCGTTGTCGCTGGTCAAAATAGTGGTCAAAGCCTCTTCCACGACAGTCTCTTTGGTCCGGGCGGACTGCAATAAGGATATCCGTCCCATCAGGCAGTCCACTAATTTCGATTCAATTTCAAATTTTCTATCGAGATCCATGAGGGGTCTTTCGTTAAGTTGTTAAGGCTTTGGATTCGCTTGTGTCACAACAACAGCCGCTTTATTTAAATCCAGATACGTGCGCGCCAAACGTTGAATATCGTCCTTGGTCACTTCATCAATTTTTGCGGGATAAGACTGGTAATGATTATAACCTAAACCGTATAATTCATCCAGCCCAGATATAAAACTTAATTGCGCGTTGGTTTCGATGTCCATGGCGAAAGAACCCTTCAGATACGTCTTAATTTCGCTTAATTCTTGATCGGACACCGGCTCTTGGCTAAGCTCGGCGATGATTTTTTCCAAAAGGTCTTTGACCTTCGCCACACTTTCCGGTGTGGTCAATACAAAAAAGGTTATCACCCCCATGTCCCGGCCGGGCGTGTAAGCGCCGCCGAGCGTGTAAGCTTCGCCAAACTCATCGCGGATGCGGTTAAAGATCCGGCCGCTGAAGGCTGAACCCAAGATCGAGGTCATGACCTCGATCTTATAACGGTCCGCGCTATAAAAACCCGGGGCCTGAAAGCCGATAGCGACCATGGCCTGCTTTTTGTCCATAGTCACCGCTTTTTCCTGGATCTTTGCCGGTGGAGATTCTTCAAACGTTTTTATGGAAACTTTTTTATCTTTCAAACTGGAGAATTTTGTTTTTAAAGTTTGCAAGACTTGCTCTTTATCGAATTTACCAAAGACCGTTAAGACCATATTGGACGGCGACAAATACTGCTCATAAAAATTCCGCGCGTCTTTGGCGGTGATATGTTCAATGGAATCCAGCGACCCTAGCGGCTCCAAGCGAAACGGATGAGTTTTAAAAAGTGTTTCACGTAAATTCTGATATGTGGTCCACGAAATATCGTCTTGTTTTCCATGAAGAGTTGTGCGGACTTGATCTTTCTCTTTGGCAAATTCATTCTCATCAAAGCTGGGATTTTTCACCACATCTTCGAGAAGGTCAAGGCCCCAGTTTAAATCCGTCGACAACAAGCTCATTTGCAATCCGAAACTGTTACGGCCGGAGAACCCGTCTAAAGAAGCGCCATGCGAATCCACCATCTCGGCGATTGTGTCTGCAGACTTCGACTTCGTGCCTTGAGTCCAGGTGCGCGCAGTCAACTCCGAAAGACCATTGACCGGCTCTTGGCTGACTCCGCCATTTAACGCCAAACTGACCGACACGATCGGCAAACCGGGATTCTCGCGAAGCAAGATCGTTAACCCGTTATCCAATTTAATTTTTTCAATAGGCAACTCTGCTTTCGCCACGGCCTTTTGGGCCGCTTCTTCTTTCTTTTGGATCGGACGCAAAATAACTAACGATAAATGATCGTCGCGCAAATATTGATTGGCCACGCGCTTAATATCATCGGAAGTGATCTGCCCAACGGCAGCGACATATTTTTTGGAAAACTCATAGTCACCGGCGATGGCTTCGTCCATGGCGGTGTTGTAAGCGACGTCCGAGGAAGTTTGCTGATCGTTGATATAGGAACTAATAGCTTGGCGCTTCACTTTTTCTAATTCAGCAGGATTAATACCATTGTCCTGAATCAATTTAATTTGCTGCTTCACTGCGGCGACAACGCCGTCCACATCCGATTCCGCGGGAATAAAATCGATCTCAAAAAGACCGTTGTCCTTCGGCGTAAAGTTGGACGCGGAAACAGTCTGCACCAATTTTTGTTTTTTGAAAAGCTCACGGTAAAGGCGGGAACTTTCGCCTTGGCCTAAAACCATGGCCAAAACATCCAGAGGCACCGTGTCGGGATGAAGCAAACTGACACCTTGGTAAGCCATCGTGGCCCGGGTCAAATCGGTTTTGTATTCCTCTTCATACCGGCGAGAGCTGACCTGCGGCGGCTCCGGCATCAGATTGCGCAAAACCAAATATTGGCGTTTAAAATCTTTAAACGCCTCCTTGACCTTGGCCAGTGTGGCTTCGGCGTCAACATTACCGGCCACAGAAATGATCATATTATCGGGAATATAGCGCTCTTTGTAATATTCCACAAAGCTTTGATTGTTGAGCTTTCTGAGCAATTCTTCATAACCGATAATAGGAATTTTATAAGGATGTTGCGTGTAAGCGACCTGCCGGACCATGTCGCTTAAATAATTTCCCGGACGGTCCTTATAAAGACGCATTTCTCCATAAACAACTTCGCGCTCTTTATTGATTTGGTCCGGATCAAATTTCGAATGCATAAGCATATCGGAAAGAATATCGAGGCCTTGGTCAAACTTGGCGCCCGGGACCGTGATCGTGAAGATCGTAAAATCGAAACTGGTGGACGCATTGACCTCTCCGCCCATGGCTTGGATTTCGTGCGAGATCTCTCCCACGCCTCTTTTTTCAGTTCCCTTAAAAAGCATATGTTCCATAAAATGCGAAAGTCCGGCGCCTAGAAATTTCCCTTCCGTCGCAGAACCAGTCTTGACCAAGCCGTAAACCGAGACCACCGAGCTGGACGGAATTTCGCTGATTAAAACCGTCAATCCGTTTTCTAACGTGTATTTGTGGGTCTGGATAGAAATTTCGCTTAAATCATCGGCGAGAACTTTGGGGCTCAGAGCGGGAATTGAAAAACAAAAAATCCAAAAAATAAAAATGAAACGCAAAAATCTAAATTTAGAAGGCATAACTTAATCCTTTTTCTTTTTTTTATATTCTTCCAGAAGCCGCCGGATATCGATATCCGCATTCTTAGCGATCTGGGTGCAGATATAAATGATCACCGAAAATTGCCAGCAATCTTCCGGCCCGATCATCAATCCGGACTGAACATTTTCCTGGTCCTGAAGCATTTCCTGATAATGGGAAATGGCTTTATTCAGGCTTCCTTCGAAAACGTCGACCATATAGGTCTTGTTGTTGTAGTGCAACGATGGGATAACCATGCCGCGCACCAACAAAAAATTGATCAGAGCGTCCTTACTCGTGACCTTCTCATCAAAATCAAACCCATCAAACTGGGGAACATTAGGCGGCAAGATCAGGGAAGGCTTCTCAACGATAACTTCCCCCTGCCGCACGACGGTATCACCCATGTTGATCGAGGATTCCGACAATAAAATATAAGGAACGTGGGTGTCCTTAAACGTTAACAGTGACTGCACGCGCGGCCGGATGATCTCCGTATTTTTTAATGCTTTTGCCCAGGCTTCGTAAGCGTCCATAGCAATATCCCGTAACTGAAGAATGGCGGAGAGATAGGGATTCGAACCCTAGAACACCTTTCGGCGTCACACGCACTCCAAGCGTGCGCCTTCAACCACTCGGCCATCTCTCCCAAATTTTAAAATAACAATGGTTATTAATACTAATATTTAAGGTAATACAATATCACAAAAGCTAAAAATTGTCATTAAGTCGAATGAAAAGGATTAAATGCGGGAGGCTTGAGAAGAAAATTTCTTGCGATCTTTGAGGACCATATGCTTAAATTTACCAAAAACAGCTTCCAAAACCACACTCCACGTGATGTGATGAATCGGGTCGGTGACAATCGATTTCTCAACGGGATTGCCATCGACTTTGACCAATTTGACGCCGGATTCAAAGGATTTTATTTTATCTTTCTTATTTTTAGAAATGAATTCCCGGCACCAGCGCACCACCCCTTCCATCCGGATCGGCTGACGGGCGGTCGGAATAAAGACGTCTAACCACAGCACATCATCTTTGCTTAATTCTTTGGTGGAAATGAAGGAAAGGCCCTCGACACTGACGTTCTTACTGATGGCTGAATATTTTTCGGGAGAAGGAATCCCTTTTTGGGGATCTTTAACGCGGAAGTCGATTTTGGTCTGGACGTCAAAACTTACGTAAAAATCAATTTTGACATCGGTTTCGTAGCGGTCGTATTTTCGTTTGTCGTTAGTTTTTTTCTGCGGCATTGGCGACTTTGGAAATAGCCTCAGCGTCTTTGACGACCGATCTTTTGGAAATGAACTGTTGCGTTAACAAATAAGCCTCTTCATCCGAATACTGCTTGGGTGGGTGTTTTTTAAAATAAGCTGACGGGCCGTAAAGCACGCCGCCCTCACCTCGATCAAGAGCCAATTTGCAACAACGAATCGAATCGATCGCTACACCCGCGGAATTCGGGGAGTCTTCGACGGAAAGACGAAGTTCAATATTCATCGGGATGTCGCCAAACAGCTTGCCTTCCATCCTTAAAAAACAAACCTTGTTATCTTTTTGCCAGGGAACATAATCGCTGGGGCCGATATGGATGTTATCGGCATCCATACGGTCGGCGGCCACGGATTGCACCGCTTCGGTTTTAGAAATCTTTTTGGACTTTAAGCGGCCATGATTGAGCATGTTCAAGAAATCGGTATTGCCGCCGGTGTTGATCTGATAAGTTCTTTCAAGTTTAACGCCTCTCTTTTTAAAGAGATCGGTCAAAATACGATGCGTAATGGTGGCGCCTAACTGCGCTTTGATATCATCGCCGATGATCGGCAGATTTTTGGCGCGGAAACGGCCTTCCCATTGCGGATTACTGGCAATGAAAACCGGAATGCAGTTGACTACACCCACATTGGCTTCCAAAGCGCATTCCATGTAAAACTTGGTGGCTTCTTCGGAACCAACGGGCAGATAATTGATCAAAATCTCAGCGCCGCTTTGTTTGAGGATATTAACGACTGATTCTTGGGTGGCTTCTTTTTGACTGGCTAAAACAAATCTATTTTTTTCATTATAGGCCTTCATGTGCTCGGGAAATCCATCAAGGACTTTACCCATGCTGACCTTAGTACGGCTGGATGGAAGATCTTTGCAGAAAATCGCGGTGCAATTGGGATCGGCAAAAATGGCCTCATTTACATCTTTTCCGACTTTGCGTTTGTCAATATCAAAGGCGGCTACAACGTCAATATCACCCGGAGTGAATCCCCCGATGTCCCAATTCATGAGACCGATGCTTTCTTCTGCCGTTCTTCCTCGATAGTAATGGATGCCTTGTATCAGAGAACTCGCGCAATTTCCAACACCGACAACCGCAATTTTTACCCGGGCCATTAACTGCTCCTTTGGAACATTATTAATGTTAATATTTATATTTTCACAAAAAGGCCAATGCTAGATACTACACTACAAACCCTTAATAGTCAACACTTATGTCAATGTTAACCTAGCATTAAGGGAAATTATAACTTGGAAATCCGTCGTAAGAGTTCTTTGGCAGCTTCTTCCGGCCCTTTACGTTCCCATCCGGAGAGGCCCAAACGGGTACGTATCTCTCCGACAAAGACCTTGGCGTCGAAAAAGGCCTGGAAATACTTTTGGGCTAGAGCATCGTGGATTTGTTTATACTGCGGCGGTCCGAAAATATTGGCGAAGTAGGAATGCACGATCCCCTGGGAGGTCGTGGTCCCCTTGCTCATAACTGTACCTTCACGAAAGACCTTAAGGGCCTGTTCGGAACTGTTAAACTGTTCCAGCAAGGGATGTTCCTCATCAATCTCTTCATAATTATTGGCGTAAAGAATACAATCGATAGGATGACCTTTGATCACAGTGTCAAAAGTGGTCACCGGCAGAATAATGCGGGCGTTCACCTGATTTGGATTCATGATAATGGCCCGGTCAATTTGGCCTAAAGCGTATCCGGGCTGAAGGTCATCCAAGCGCAAAAATGCGCCGATTTCCGTGCCGTAACCGATGATCTTACCCTTAGAATCGATCTGCAAGGAACCCATGTCATCGGCAATGATGATCATGTCTTGGATCTCTTCCTCACCAAGCTCGCGTAAGGCTTCCAAAGTTTCCGATTTTCCGGCACCAGTGTCACCAATAAAAAGGATTGTCGCGCTGCGGTTACCCTTCAAAATAAGCTTTAAAAGCGCGCCGTGAAACGGCAAACGTCCCATCTTCATCATTTTGATGTTATGAAGGGTCAGCATCATTTTCTTAAGATAGCCGAAATAGCCGAATTTGTTGTCATTCGGACATGCGGCGACCATCATATCATTAGCTTCATCGTCATAAAATATCGTCGGCGATTCTCCATACGAAGCTAAAGCGCCGTCCGGAACACCGAAAAGATAAACCGCGTCCGGTTTTCTCTGCAAGGTCACGTCATCGGCGAGTTCAAAGAGGTTGCACAGCGCGAAGCCTAATTCCGCGAACTTCTTATGGAAATAGACCAACATCAAAAGCTCACCAACTTTAGCCGGATAACAGAGCCAATCGTCATTCTCAAGATTAACAATTTCCAAAGGATTACGGTCAACGCGCTCAAAGCGGCCGCTGCGCTTGTTCATTGGAGGATTAAGGATAAGCGGCGGATACAATAAAATCTGACGGATGATCGCGATATTATTGAGCTTATTAAAGACCGGTGATGGAAAGGTGATGTTTTTCGGAGCAGAAATGGCCGCGACTTCGGCACCGGCGCTCACCTGCCGGTAAATGCGCGGATGCTCGCCCGTAAGGTTCGACTGGATATCACGATAGATCGTGCGGACCAAATTGGTCAGATTGCCAACAGTTGAATTAAAGGTACGATAGGGTCTCTTGTCGAGATCGTCATCGCCGGTGGAATCGCAGACGATGAAACGGTCATAGCTTCGCCAAAAATTGTACAAGTATTCGACGAAATCGTTAAAAAGCTGAATATCTTTAAGGAAAACTTCGGAACCTTTGAGAACTTTCGGGATCAAAGGCGCGCGCATTTTGGTGAGAAACTCGAGGGTCTTGATAAAAGTTTGAATGTCGGTATCGTCGACTTGTTTTTTACCGAACACATTCAGCAAAAGCGAATTTCTTTTTTCCAAAGCGGAAATCGCGTTTTTAAGAACTTCTTTAAAGCTGTCACTGGATAAAAGTTCTTCCGGCGTTTCACAGATACGGCTGTGTAAACGAATGAGGACTTTCTTTTCGAAGATTTCAAATGCTCCGACATTAATTGCACTGCTAATATTCATAGTTTGCCCTTGAAAGCTATTAAAAAAAGGATTAGGTTTCGGACTGGATTCCAAGGAGTATATTATCGTCAGGAAGGGTCAATTACGCAATCAAAATTTTTTATTTATCATTTGAGCGTGACCTCAACCAATTTGCCCTGATCATAACTATGAATCTTGGTCAATTGGTTGTCTTTGGAAAAGAATTTGGTCTCACCTTGCAGTTGATTGTCCTTATACCAGGATTCTCTTTGGATGTTTCCGTTATCGTAGTACTGAAAAGCCACGCCATCGAGCTTGGCCTTCTTAGAGTTGGCCAAATTTCCCAGAACATTACCTTGATACATCTTCCATAACCCGCTCTGGATTTTACCTTGAGCGTGAGCCGTGCAGTTAAAGCTCAAAAAGATCATCATTAACACAATTCTTTTCATGCAAGTCCTCCCGGAAGGCGCTTTGGATGGAATTCAAGCGCTAGGGAAAGTATAAAACATTTTCCGGTTGATTTACAACTCAGGAAGGAAATGTATAAGACTAGCGGTCGAAACGAATTTTAGAACGAATATCGGCCCGTTGCTGCGCCAGTTGCTCATTTCTTGTGCGTAAATCGCTCAAACGGTCTTGCTGGATGCGATTGCGCGTTTTTTGCTGCTCTTTAGATTTCGCAGATTGTTCTTTGGATTGCTTTACAATCGCCTGGGCCTTGCCCTGCATCGGCAATAAATTGTTAAGCTGTTTGCTCGCTTGCAATTTAAAGTCCTGGGCGCGTAGCTGAACTCTTTGAGCGAGTTCCTTAAGATCAATTGCCGTAAAATTAAAAAATAATTCGTTTCGAACTTGGGACGTGGTATGGGTGTGGGTGATTTCTGCGTTGGCCACCGAAGTATAGCCGGCCAAGAGTCCAGCGAACAGGCTTACCAACAGGATTTTTTTGATATGCTTCATAGGAGGCCCTCTCTTATTAATTGAACAAACTGACGCCCTATTGTAGACGAGGACCGCGGTTATGTCAAAAAATAGTTGGGACGGCGGGCGGAGCGTTGGCGGAGTCCGCGAAATCTTGGCGGAGCACTTTGAAACAATCTATGGCGGAGCCCTGGAAACCTTGTTGAGGCTTCCAGGACATTCCGCCATTTTATTCTAAATAAAAAAACTATGCCCCTTTGGGATGCATAGTTTTTTATAAAGTAAAATGGCGGAGAGGGAGAGATTTGAACTCTCGGCTCACTTACGCGAGCAACAGTTTTCGAGACTGCCCCATTCGGCCACTCTGGCACCTCTCCTTACAATTATTTAAAAATTCGACATTCAGAAAGATGGAGAGGTTGTACTTGTTTCAATAATTTTCAGAAAAACAAGTGCACCTCTCCAATAATTACAATGTCTTATTTCAAATACTGCGGCAAATCTTTGCTTCTCACCCGCTCTTTACGCGGCAGCATCGGCCAGCTATCCACTTCCTGATAACTGTCCGCGGTCGGATCCGTATTGGTCCGGTTGATTTTCAACGCGCCCTTTTCCGTGATCCCAAATTCCGGACAAAACGGCGCTAACCCGGCCGGAGAAGCAGAAATCACAAATCGGTTCCCCCCTAAATATTGATAATCATAAATATAGCCGTCCTTGATCCCCTGCTTAAGGTCTTTGGATGTCAGAGACAAACTGTCCGCTGGAGAAACCAGTGTAAAATCCGGCAACTGATGCAAATTTTCAATCCAGTGGTTCTTGACCAATTTATACGACTGCACGTATTCTTCCAAAACGTCGACGGTAAAACGCGCCTGGCGGGCCTCATTGACCCCGATGACAACCAGGCTCAAAGCAATAAAAAACACAACGCCAAGGATCAACAGCAATTGGCTTAAAAGTTTATTCATAAAGTTCTTTTCGTTTTTCCGGAATATAAGGCGCGTAAATCATGGCCTTGGCCAGGTCGGATAATCCTAAATATTTATACAGGCTTCCCAAAGCCACGCCCTTATTAAGCAGGTTGATGGCAAAGGTGTGCCGCAAACAATCCACCCCGACCGAATTCTTTAAACCACAATTATAAATGAGTTCCTGAAATTGTAAACACAATGATTGCGTGTCCCACGGTTGGCCGGTGGAAGGATCCCTAAAAACATTCGGGACTGCCGCCGTATGATTACTTTCCAAAGATTTAAGAATATCGCCGATGTTTAAAGTGATCGGGATCTCCCGTTGCGAATCATCCGACGCTCCAACGGCTATAGTCCCTTTGAGCCGGTCAATATCATGCCATTGTAAATTCACAAGTTCCGACCAACGCAAACCGGTCAGCACGATAAATTCGATCATTGGTTTAAACCAAGGCGCGGTCTCTTCTTTAATTCGATTCAATTCCTCTTCTCTTAATCCATAAGGCCGGGATGGCGGCGGGATTTTTAAAAGCCGGATATGCAGCGTCGGGTTGTCGTTAAGATAACCGAGCTTAATAGCGTATTGAAAGATTTCGAACAAAAGAAAGAAACTTAAATTAACGATCCGCGCCTGATTGGCGCTCCGGCCGGGAAGCTTCGCCTTTTGCAGATACATTTTATATTCTTCCAGCACCATCGGCGTGACCTGCGATAATTTATTGACCGTTTGCGGCCGCAGGTCGACAAATTGCTCGAAATGTTCGATCACGCTGGCCAAGCGTTCTACAGTTTTAACAGTATGCTGGCTGCCGGCATACTCTTCAAAATCAGCGAAGAAAATATCGAGCTCGACGTCGCGGGTGATGATGCCCATCTGCCCCTGCCGGATCTTTTCTTCCACTTCTTTGAGCAGACGATAGGCGTCCTCTTCATTGGGGCCGGCTTTTTGCTGGTACTTTAAACCGCGGGCCTCAAACTCGATGTAATACTCTTCGCCTATTTTCTTGACGGTACCCATGATATTTTACGAAAAGGAATTACGGTTCACGGAGGAAGGTTTTATGCGATGGATTCCTTCTGCGACGCTCGGATAAAAGCCTCAACGATCTTTTGGTCAATTTTATCTTTCATGGCGCGCAGTTCTTCTCTGGCCCGCTCTGCGGCAAAGGCTTGCCGGTAGGAACGATTGCTGGTTAAAGCGTCATATATATCGGCAACGGTCAAAATACGGACCAAAAAATTGACTTGATCGGCTTTGAGCCCGTCGGGATAACCCGTGCCATCCAATTTTTCATGATGGTGCCGCACCATGTCGCAGAGATTGCGCAAAGACCGGATCGGCTTAATGATCCCCTCTCCGATCTCACAATGCTTTCGCATCACGTCCATTTCATCAGGGGTGAGCGGCCCGGTTTTGGTCAAAATTTTATCGGTCACGCCGATCTTTCCGATATCATGCAAACGCGCGCCGTCACGCAATATTTTCATCTGCTCCTGGCTTAAATTCAATTCCTTGGCGATCATCATGACATAGCGCGACACGCGGTCCAAATGCCCGCGGGAATACGGATCCTTAGCTTCGACGGCCAACGCCAGCGCGGAAATGGTTTCAAAATAAGTTTTCTCGGCGTCTTCATTAAGCCGGGAATTTTCAATAGCGACCGCGGTCTGCAAAGCCAGGTTATTGATTAAATTCTTCTCTTCATCATTAAATGGTTCAATGGATTTACGGCTGCTTAAACAAATGACTCCGGAAAGTTTATCGTGCAGGATCAGAGGAGAGATTAAAATGGGCGTCTCCATCAGCGATAAAAAATTACTGCGCGGCTTTTGGTCAAAAATAACGACTTTTTTTGCGATCAAAAGCTCTGAGAATTCTTTGTCGCTTCCCAACCGGATCGAGCGGTGGCCATCGAACCTCATTCCATGCACCGCCTGAATTTTCAATTCATCGCCCTTCTCGTTGAGCAACAACAAAGCCCCTCCTTTACATTGCAGGGCCTCGGTAACGGTTTCCAGGATCAGATGCAAAAAGGTATCGATGTTGTCCATCGAGGCAATGCCCTCGCCGACCTTCGCCAAAACCGAATGTAACGTTTTCTTGGCCAACTCCAAACTGCGGACGTTTTCTTCAAGACGAGAAGTGATTTGATTGAAAGATTCCGCCAAGATCGCAATTTCGTTACTATTGGTGGAATTGATCTCCTGCATTTGCTTGGAGCCGATAATATCTTTTAAAGTGTCTTTTTTGCTTCGAGTGATATTGACAATATCATTGATCAATAAACGCATCGCGAAATATCCGACCCCCACGCCCAAAACGACCCAGCACAGGGTCATAAAGAACGTTTCTTCGGTGATACGGATACCGCCGTAATCTCTGACCTGCATATAGAGGTAATACAGGACCGCGACGGGAATAATGGACATCAAAAAATACAGGATGGTGAACTTACGCAGAATTGAGGTATTCTCAAAGGAAGTTAGTTTGAACCTTGGAGCCATGTGCAGCCTTTCCAATTACAGAAGGAGTTTTTTATAAATATAGCACATTTACAGCGGCTTGGCCTGCAAGTTTTCTTCAATTTCTTTGCGCTGCTCATCGGTAAAACTATAGAAAATACTCTCCAATTTTTGGGCGGCTTGCCGGGTGGCGTCATTCCAGATGAAATGGAAATTTTCATCATAGGTCGCCTTATACACCAAACCCAAAATGGTCAGCTGAAATTCCTCACCCAGAAAATCCCAAAACTTAGAAATGATATCAGGGTATTGCGAAACATTGGTGGTTAGGTCGCTGGGAAAGTTAAGGGTGTTGAGGACCAAGGCTTTGGATTCGATTTGCCCTTTGAGCGCTTGCATTTCCTGAAGCTGCTTTTGGGGGGTGCGGCTCTTATCCAGAATTTGATAGGTGGCGCTGACCGCTTGCTCGCGGCTCTTGGGGCCTAACATGCGGAAATAAAATTGATATTCCGTGTCCTGGTGCATTTTATCGACGATGGTGTCCAAATTCGCCCGGGTAAAAGCCTGCGGCAAATGATAATTTTCGATATATTTTTCCGGCCCGCTTTTTTTGATCATCGGATACAAAATGACCGTCAGCAAAATCAGCGGCGCGACCAAGACCGCCAAGATCATAAAAAGCTTTGAAAAACTTTTACTTAAAGAGTTTGGTTTTATCGTTCCAATATTTTCATTCATCTCACAGCCCTGCTTTCTTAATATACTTGGCGTCCCCAAGAGGACGGACCAATCACCTCTGAATAAAATTAAGGTAAATTGGCGGAGAGGTAGAGATTCGAACTCTAGGAGGGTCGCCCCTCAACGGTTTTCAAGACCGCCGCTTTCAACCACTCAGCCACCTCTCCATTACCGCAATTTAGAATTTTAATATTTTTTAAAACAAAGAACGGCCTAATAACAGATAAATATCTTTGGCGTGGATCAACGCATCCGCCCAAAAACTCTGCAACGAAATCTTATTCGAGCCCCAGGATAAAAACCAAACGATCAAGGTCAGATTAACCATATAAACCAGAGTTATCAGCATAAAGTAATGCGCCTTGAACGGATTGGAATCCTCTTCGCGCAGCGTCTGAGCGGTCAAAATGATGTGCATGGCCAAAGTGAATCCGACGAGGAATACCGAATATTCTTCGAAACGGAAATGCCAATGATTCGCGGTCGCCAGCCAAAGGACCACCAAGATGATAATGGTAAAGAACGGCAAAAAATGCGGAACAGTTTCCGAGAGCGGCTTAGAAAACCGCAACGCCAAACTGATGATCTTCTGGCCAATATTATAAACGACTTTGAGCGACGCGATAAAAAAATAGGCTAACACGTAAGTCAAAATGCCGGCCTTGAATTCCAAACTAAACAAGGTGAACTTTTCCAATTCCTGGCCGAAACTCCACGTCAGCCCAATGATGATCGGTAAAGCAATGATCGTGAAAAAACCTTTGACGAGATTAAGCAGGGCGTCTCCCATACGTCTCTCCTTTAACCGATTTTGTCACACCCCATATACGGGCGCAGGACTTCCGGAACGATCACTTCCCCCTTGGCGGTTTGATAATTCTCTAAGATCGCGATCATGGTCCGGGCCAGCGCTAAACCGGAACCATTCAACGTATGAACATAAGCCGGCTTCTTGGTGTCGTGGCCTTTGGCCACGCCCTTAAAACGGATGTCCGCCCGCCGGGCTTGGAAATCTTCAAAATTAGAACAGCTGGAAACTTCCAGCCATTTGTCCATGCCGACGGTGTGCGCTTCCAGATCGTAACATTTGGCCGCGGCGAAACTCAAATCGCCGGTGGCCAGCATCAGCACCCGGTACGGCAGACCCAATAATTGCAAAACTTTTTCGGCGTTGCCGACGAGTTTCTCCAATTCGTCATAAGACGTTTCCGGCTTAACAAACTTGACCAGCTCCACTTTATCGAATTGATGCACGCGCACCAAGCCGCGGGTGTCTTTACCATAAGAGCCAGCTTCCCGGCGGAAACAAGCCGTGTAGGCGGCATAATAGATCGGCAGCTCTTCTTCTTTGAGCATTTCTTCGCGATGAATATTGGTGACCGGGACCTCGGCGGTGGGGATCAAATACAGTTCATCTTCGGCCAAACGGTACATGTCCTCTTTCATTTTCGGCAACTGGCCCGTGCCGGTCATGGACGCCGTGTTGACCAAGAATGGCGGAAAGATCTCTTTATAGCCGTGCTCGCCCGTGTGCAGATCGAGCATAAAATTGTAAAGCGACCGTTCCAAACGCGCGCCGGCATTTTTATAAAGGATAAAATTGGAACCGGAAATTTTCGTGGCCCGTTTGAAATCGATGATATCCAAGGCCTCGGCGATCTCGATATGTGTCTTGGGTTTGAAATCGAGTTTCTTGGGTTCGCCCCAGGAACGCACCACTTTATTTTTATCCGGAGCGCCGACGGGGACCGATTCATGCGGTAAGTTGGGAATACCGATCAAGATCGCGTCGATCTTCTGCTCCAACGCTTTCATTTCCGGCTCAAGCTGGCCGATCTTGACCGAGATCGCCTTCATGGCCGCGATGCGGTCCTTAGCGTCTTTCTTGGCCTTGAGCAGTTGACTGATCTCATCGTTGGCCGCGTTTTGCTGCGCACGCAACTCATCCGCCTGCGCCTGTAACCCGCGCTTTTGTTTGTCTAGGCTAAGGATTTCATCTAAGGAAATTTTAACGTTCTTGGCTTTGAGGCCGTCTTGAACGCGCTGGGTGTTGTCTCTTATCAATTTAATATCAAACATGCGTCACCTTATAAAAGTATATGTATTATACTTATCCGCTTCCGAGGAGCAAATGAATTTTAAAAGTTTACTTAAAGGGCAGGCTTTACCTTACGTGCTCAGCGAAGCCCTTTATTTCTATAATCAGAAGCATGGTAAAAGGTCTTCAATTCGCACTTCAGATAAAGCCTGCCTTAAGTTTAAATGGATACTGGTTAATCCAGACCATGAATTGAGACATTTCTTACCATGCTTTTAAATTTAGAGATAGAAATGTTTCTTGAATGGGATGGGTTAACCAGTATCCGTAAGATATTTACGCGGTGAGCTCTTGAAAGGTCAATTCCAGCTGGCGGATCAAGGCTTTGGCGCTAATGGGTTTGGCTAAATAATAATCGGCGCCGACATCGTAACACTCCACCACATTGGAAGTGGAGCCGGTCAAAAAAACGACCGGGATCGCTTTGGTCTCTGTGTTGGCTTTGAGTTTCTGGCAGACTTCGTTGCCGTTTAAACCCGGCATGCGATAGTCCAAAAGAATGAGATCCGGATGGCTGGCCAGGGCCTGCTCCAAGCCGGCCTTTCCATTGTCCGCGGTGATGACCCGGCAGCCCCGATCGGTGAGGATCTTGGAGATGAACGTGCGCTCGGTCACCCCGTCATCCACGACGAGGATCGTCTTATCAACGAACATCTGCGTTTTGCTGTTCCGATTACCAAACCAACTGAGGATAGTTTTCCACATGATCATTTACTCGCAACGGGTGATTCTTTTTTAGCGGTCACTTTGAAACTTTTGAGGAACGTATCAAAGTCATTTTTATAAGCGGCAAAATAATGCTGGGCCGTGGCCTGGTAAAGGATGCGATAGACCCATTGGCCATAAATAAAATCACATTGTATCCCCTGAACCTTCAGGCCGTCTTCGGTGGTCATCAAGGAATAGTCCATGCAAAAACCATCGTTGCCATCGATGGTCGTGGGCCGGTTATCGCTGATCTCCACATGATTGCTGCTTTGATCTGATTTGAGGTTATCGATCTCCACTTCGGCCAAATCCTGCGGAGTCATGTCCGGACTGAATTGTTTTTTGGTGAATTCCAGCTTGTCCTTGAACTTGATCCGATCCACATAAATCCCGTCCAACAGCGAGCCGTCACGGGTGATCAAAAAATACCGGGCTTGATTGAACCGCATCCAATTGACCGGAATGGTGGCGGTGAAATCCCGGGCGCCGTCTTTACATTCGGTCTTGGTCATTTGGGTCCACGGTGTCAAAGACGCGCAGCCGGTTAAGCCGGCGGTCAGTAAAATCGCCAATCCTAACGGTTTAATGGCTTGAAATAAATTGTTCGATAAACGCTTTGTCATCGGCATTTGGATTCAATTGTAGATATTGTTGATATAACGTTTTGGCTTGGGCCAAGTCCCCCTGCTTCTGGATGATCCTCGCCTTTCCCTTCACAGCGTCGGCATAATTGGGCTCAATGGCCAGCGCGGCGTCATAGGCCTCAATGGCCTTGGGATAATCCCCTTTTTTATCTCGTGTCTTTTCTTTTTTCTCGTGATCTTGCCGCTGGCGGTATAATTCGCCTCTTAAGAAATATCCGTCTTTCAATTTGGGTTCAACTTTGATCAAATGATCGATCGTTGATTCGGCGGTCTTGAAAAACCCCTGCTGGAAACACAACTGGATTTCCTCTAACAAGATCGCCCGGTGGAACTTTTCATACTCGCCGGTATTGACCAGTTTATTTTGCGCGTTGTCGTTAAAATGACTTTCATCGACCAGCTTCCGGAAATTCGCGATGCGCGCCTTGACTTTAGGATGGTCGGAAAAGAAAAACGGTTCCTTGATCTCCTCCGCTTTAAGGAATTCATCCAGATGTTCAAAGAGCTTGGGCGCTTCACTCACATCATAGCCGCGGTCCAGGGCCATTTTGAACCCGCCCTCATCCGCTTCCTGCTCGAGACTCTGCGAATAACCATACGCCGAAGAAACGATCCCCAGTTGGGTCACCAGCGCTCCGGCGTTTCCGCCCACGACCGTCATCGGCACGATGATCGCCGATAAAAACGCGCTTTTATTGGTCAAAGAACGGAACGATTTGAGCTGATGGCGGTGAACCACGTGAGTCATTTCGTGGCCCAACAAGCTCGCTAGCTGGGCCTCATTCTCAATGACCGACAAAATCCCGATATGCACATAGATCCGGCCATTCGGGAACGCCATCGCGTTGGGCGTTGGGTCGCGCAAAACTTTGATGGAAATCTTGATCCCGGCTTCGCGCGCTGAATCGGGTAACAAATCATTGGCGAACTTGGTTAAATAATTCTCCAGATCAAGGTTGCTATAAACAATATCGCTCGCCTCGAGAACCTCATCGACCTCAGCGGCGCGCTTTATCATCCGCGCCTCGTCCTGTTCCACTTTATAACCGGACTCACCGGCGTTGGGCACGTCCACGGTCGCGCAACCGGACAACAAAAGACAAAGAACGAAAAAAATCCCTATTTCTTTTTTACCAGATCGCGGGTTATCCATTCGGTCAACACATCGATATGTTTAGGATTTTGAAAATCATATTCGGCATCGGCTGGCGTGACTTTGATCCATTCCAGATTGCCGGTCTGGCCGTTGACCAAACCCAAAGCCATGCCGCTGGGATTGGTCGGCAGATAATAAACGCCGGTCGCCAAAGCCATGGTCAAATTGAGCCACCATAAAGCCCGCCGCCCGCCGGTCGCCTGGGTGTCATAAGCATAAATGAACGCCATGGCATCGCCGCCCACCACCTTATTAAGCTCGGCCACTTCCGGGCCTAAGGTGTAATCAAAATTCTTAACTTTGGTGGGAAACGCGTTAACGCCGGGATAAGCGTGGTTAAAGACGCTCAGCGAAATCGCGTTGTAAAGCGCGCGATTCTCCCGCCAAAGGTCCTTGTAATTGTCTTTGAGCCATTTTTCATCCACGAATTTGATGTTCACGTTCTGGCTCTGGCCCAGGTGGCGTTCCAGCCCTTCCTTAATATAGGCCTTTGCCTGATCAGACCATTCGTCCATCTCTTCGCGCATGCCTCCGGCGGTGAGTTTATAAACCTTCACATCCGGAGGCATGACGGCGATGGTTTTAATGTCTTTTATACAAGAAGAATATGTGGGCGATGTGCGCAAGGTGGACGCGCAGCCCGTAAGGAAAAAAGCACACAGCAAAAGAATGGCGTTTCGCATGAATAAAATGTCTGCTTTAACGAGGATTTTCCTTACTTTACTTGGCATTTATTGAGAAAGCAACCGTTAAATCTTAAAAATGGATCCCGACGCGGGCGCCGATTTCGGTCGAAGTGTTATGTGGTTCAATACCTACTAACCCAATAGGCGTTCCGCTAAAAGTAACGGTCGATCTTTCGGAATCATCAATATGCCAATAGCGGACGAACGGTTCCACAAAGAAATCGAATCGGTCGCCTTTTTTAGCCAGCTTCACCGAGCCGCGCACGCCATAACCGTCGTTCTGGTCATTTTCCAGATCATCCAGGCCGCCGATGGCGTCGCCCAACTCGCTGGTTTGAGTTCCATCCAAAAAAACATCGAATTCCGCGTTCAATCCCAGGAACCAGTCATTATCAAGAGAAGTCAGCGTCTTGACCCCGATCGGCAAATAAAAATATTGCGATTGGCGGTCATAACCTAACGCGCCGGTGGTGGACGAACTGCCGCCCAGTTCATCACGCAATAGGCGATACCCTAAACCGACATAAGGCGTTAAGCGGGTGGATTCCATAATGGCGATGTCATAACCCACATCCCCTTTAACTTCGAAGATAAAATCCCAAATATTGTCAATCGAACCGGTGTTATTGGAATCATAATCCACTTGGCCCAAACTAAAACGGCCGTCCACTCCCAAAACCACTTTTGAAGGGAAACGGGCCGTATAATCCCCAAATACGCCGTACATAAATCCTTTTTCTTCGGCCACTCCCGGTTCCTTATACTTGATCCAGGAAAGCTCAGGGCCGACTTCGAACTCAGAGGTTATGCTGTCATGGGATTCGTTGACGTTCATGGCGGCATTGGCATTCAAGGGAAGTACCAACGCGCCGGCGAGAATAAAGATACTTAAACTCTTTTTCATTTTTCCTCCTTCTTATTAATTGAGCACTATTTAGTTAAGACTAATCAAGTATTTCTTCAAATTATCCGGGACCTGGTTAAACGTCATAATATTCAAAACCGGCTGCTGCCCTTTTTCCATGGCTACTTTTTGAGTCAAATTTGCCGTGACATCAGGCTGCAGCTTCCACATTTTTCCGGAAATAGGATCGACAATGAGCAAACCGATTAAGCCACCAAAAAGGAAATTGCCCCAATACCAACCGCTCATGGTTGCTTTAACCGTGGCATTTTGATCAGCGTAACCTTCTTTTGAAAAAGTGATTGTATAAGTCTTGGCATGAAAATAGGATTCGCCCGCAGCTAACGAGATCGTTGATGGAGTCGTACCGTTATATATTTTTCTTCCCTTATCATCAACAATAGAAATATTAACTCCATCCGGATTGCTGTTGATGGTCAATGGAAACACATCTTTGCCGACGATTGTCGCGCATCCCGTTAAACACAAAACCGGTATTAAAAACACTGCTACGGACCTGACTACGTTCATGAGCCACTCCTTTTAAAATGTTGATAAAGTTGTGGTGATTGGGAACCGTTACATCAAACTCTTATCTGACATAAAGCGGATCGGAGGCTAAACTTTTGGCCTTTTCTCTATCCTTGAAACGCACAAATTCGGCTTTAGCCCGATAACAACTGGACAAAATATCAATTCTTTTTTCATCGAGAATATTCACCAAGTCCGCGCCTAGCGCGCAACCTTCTTGCTGAAACTGCTTTAACACATACGCTTCTCCGCATTTGACCGAAAATCCCGAATCACCAGCCTGAATAGTTCCCAAAACATCAACTTCTTCATTTTTATAGGTAAGGCTTCTTTTAATGGGAATATTGCATTGCGCGTCTGTCTTGACCGGCAAATCTTTCACATTGTATCCAGTACGTTTCATAGAGGAGGCACAGCCAACAAACATGACAAGACTTAAAAACAAGAGTGTTTTTCGCATATCCTCTCCATTATTTTGTGTGATTATGTGAATAATCTAATGGCATTCATAATCTAAAGCAATAAAAAAATTGGGATTCATTCATTGCTGCATGTCCCCAAAAAGAAATAAAGTACACTCTATAAGCGCCAATTTAATGCCAAATTGAGCGATTTTCTCGCTTGCGCGTTGATGATTCTTTTTTACTTTAAAGAATCATTGACGCTTTCTACAATATCATTCTCAAAATCGATGAATATTGGGATTGCTAATAGTCTATTATATTCCCAGGTCTCACCATAATAATTGCCAAATTGATTCGTAAATGGCTTGTTAATTTTACTGGGTTCACCCCAAGATGCTATTACTTCATCTTTAGTCATTCCCTTAATTATTTTTGCTTCTATAATAGCTTCTCTAATCTCGCTGGTTAACTCTCGATGTCTATTAACATATTCTCTTCGAGAATTTTGGTTTGATTTTACCATTGGCCGACCAAGGAAAGAGCATCCAGTTATAGCCAAAACGACAAAGAGGATAAAGGATATCTCTTTGGTCTTTAAAAATACATAATTAATCATTCTCCGTACATCCTCGTAATGTGAAATTGAGAATATCCCATTCCTGCCGCCTGGCTATTCGGGCCAATGCCAGAAAATTAAGTGCCAGTCACCTTTTCCTAACCAATCCCTAAATATGTCCCTTTCCATAACAACTCAATAATTTTTATTACTTTTCCATCAAGAAAATATACTTCATAGGAAGTTTTTTTCTCCCCTAGATTAGGTAAATCACCTGTCGTATAAATCCAAAATTCATCGGAAAAATGATTGTATTCATTCTTTACATCGGGTTTATAGACATGATGTGGCTCACCCCAAACGTCTATTACTTCCTTCTCAGACATACCCACACGAATTTTCGCCTCATTAGAGCTGTTCTGCTTAACTGCAAATGGGACATCCCTTTCTTTTATTTCCATTGTTTGTCCAATGCCTAAAAATGAACATCCGGTAAAAAAGACAAGGCAAATTAACGAAGCAATAATTGACCTAATAATTAACATGCTGCCCTCCTCCTGTGGCTAACCCAATTGCTCCTTGAGCATATCCAACGGGATTAATCTCAGAAGATAACAACTTTATAGGATCAAAAGTGTGGGTATTTCCGTAAACTTTGGAAAAGCTTACTCCAGCTTCCCATGCGGAAAGATGAGTTCTTATCGAACCAACAGCAGAGCCCATTGTACCTAAAGATGAACCTGGCATGGCCCCGCCATTAATTCCTGCCCAAACCATAGCATTTGCTGATATAATAGAGCCTTGACTGTAACCCAAGAGATTTACAGTCATTTGAGTTGCCAATGTTCCCAATTCCCTGTCTAACGCACCTGTTCCTGTTATCCATCCTAGGGTAGATTCTGTAAAATCTGCAATTACACCATGAGAAACATTGTAAAAAAGAACATTCGCCTCGTTATCTTTTGCCATCTGTAAAGCAGCGTCCAAGCTCTGGTTTACCCCATTAGTAAAAACTTTTGCTCCGCTCTTTCCGTACTTTGCAATTACTTGCGCTTTAGTCAATGGAGTTCCATCAACATCATAATAACTTCCATGATCAAAAAGCCAATCTTTCACTCCAACACCTACATTCCAGGCCACATAAGCGGCTGCAACCGCTTGACTAGCATATCCTAATGTCCGGGATAAATCATTATAACCCTGCTCTCCTGTCCGATATGACAACATTCCTAATGCGCCAGAGACCATAAAGTATGGATTACCCGACCCCATTGCAAAAGCATTTAATGCATTTACTCCGGCTTGTCCCCAATTATTGTTTGCGGCTGGGCTTATGATAGATTCAACACTGTTATAAGTATTTGCTGCCGCTCCAATATTTCCTCCTGTCCCAAAGAATACAGCTGCGGCAGCAAAGGCACCTACCACTTTTCCAATAAATTTCCTGAACCAGCCATGACCGTCAGGATCAATATTATTGACTGGATTATTGTTCGCATAAGTATATCGATTAAAAGTTTGAGGATTACTGGGTGACTGAACTATCGTATCCGGCGTCAGGAAGCGTCCGAGACTAGGGTCATAATATCTGGCATTATAGTAATATAGTCCGGTTTTGTCGTCAAACCTTTGTCCAGTAAAGTAGAACCAGGCCACATCTTCCCCAGAACCGTATTTTTCGTGTCTCGCAAATTCGCCATAGGGTTTGTATTCGATCAATTCTTTGATCAACCCGGTTGAATCGGTGATGATATTTGCCGAACCAAGGTGGTTTTCATGAATGAAGACCACGGCGCCGTTGTTGATGGTGGCGATCCGCTTATCACCGAGGAAAATGTGATCTGTGTAACGATTGTTTGCCTCTTCATAGAGCGAACCTACGAATTTAGTGGTTACCGTTGGATTCTGAGTATCATAGGTGATCTTCTTAGTCCGTCCGCCATCACCATCGTATTCATATTCTTCAATGGTGGTTGAACCGTTTTTAACTCTCAAAAGCCGATTTTCAACGTCATATTCATAATTTGTGATAATGCCAGCCTTATTTTTGGTGATCATATTGCCGTTGGTGTCATAGGTCATGGCCGTGCCGTCACTTAAAGCTGTGACTGCGTGAGGTCCAGCCCCATTCTGAGCGTAAGTGTATGAGACTCCTTCTTTCGAAGTGATATTTCCAATTTCGTCATAAGAATACGCTTTGGTCCCGTAATTATTGCCAGTCGCCTGGGTTAACCGATTAAGCGCATCATATTGGAAAGATTGTGTGTCAAAATGCACCGCGTCGGTGATATTCAAAATATTCCCGACACTGTCGTATTGATAAGTTAAATCCTGAATTACGACGTTATTCTTATCAGTCGTTTTAAGCCGAGTGAGTTGCAGGCTTAACGGATCATAGGTATACGTGGTGATCGCCCCATTGCCATATTCAACTTTAGTCATTTGCCCAGCCGCGTTGTAATCGACGTTTTTGACGAATTCCATTGGCACATGCGGCGTCGCGTTTTTCGCGATGGAATCAGCGCTTTCACCCGCAGCGTTATACGCTCTGACCTTAAATTCATAACTCGTGCCGTTAGTCAAATTGGCGATCGTGGATTGACTGACATTGCCGACATCAACGGTGGTCGTGGTCGAACCGCCTTGCAACGAACCCGTCAATCCGCCGTTCATCAATTCAGTGATCTCAGCATCAGTTAAAACACGATTAAACACGCCCACTTCATCAATGACGCCATCGAATTCCTGAACATTGGTTTCGATCCCCATGTTTAATGCGTAGTTGCCGTCATTGTCTCTCGTACCGAACGGAGTTCCTCCGCTGACGGTTTGGTTAACGCCATTGACATAAATTTGCGGAACTGTAGTTGTAGTGGCGGCGGAATACTTGATCGCAATATGATTAAAACTTCCGATCGTGATCGGGCCGGTCGTAGTTGTCCAAGTGACTACACCACCACTAAACGCTTGGCTAAAGGCCACATTGTTGCCGCTGGCCAAGCGAACGACCCAACCGTCTTGATAATTCTTACTTAAAATGACACCCCCGTTACTTTCACCCAGATTGTCTGGTTTGACCCAGGCGACGATCGTCCGGGCGGTTAAATTATCTAACGTTGCTCCACTACCGAAGCTCACATACGCATTATTACCTCCGCCACCGGTGCCTTTAAACTCAATTCCTTTGTTATATTTACCGGTGACATTTTGAAGCACGCTTCCAGAGATATTTCCCGTATCATCGTTGCCGCATTTATCAACAATGCTGCCCGAAGCTTCGTCCAAAACATAGGCTGCAACGCAGGCTGAATCTTGAGTGTAGTCTTTGGTCGTTGTCCCGCCGGAGATATTTTGATAAGTCACTTTGTACCCGGTAGCTCCGGAGACACTGTTCCAGCTTAAAGTCACCTGTTTATCGTTAGGCACAGCGTCGTTTAAGACTGGCGACGATGGTGGTAAATCGGGAACGACTTGTAAAATATTTGTCTTGTCGACATAGAGATTGCGGTCGGCTGGCGGGGCATAATAATCATTGGTAAACGCAATTGCCACATTATGACTACCGGAAGGAACAGAAATTTGAGTGTTGTAGTACGTGTAGTTCCCGGTGTTAACCGTGAAGGTGGCTTTGACAACTTGGTCAATGCGTAGTTCCATTATCGGCCAAGCGCCGCCGGCATTGTCACCTTTGGCAAAAATCTGGAATTCATATGTAGCCGCGGTCGGGAAAGAGACCGATTGCTCAATATAGCCATTGCTCCAGATATTCCATCCGCCGGTCACCGCCCCGCCGGTCGTTTTGGTCGGCATATTCTCAGCTTCGAGCGTGGTCAAGGGCTGGAGCGCAGCCTGGGCTGGCTTTGCAATGGCCGCCAAGAGAAATAAGATTAAGAGAAAAAATTTTTTATTCATACCCCAATGGAAGGGATGATAAATTGGGGTAGTTTTATAGGGAAGAATGTATTAATTTCTTAAGGCATCTATTATTTTATCAGTAGTTCGATCAAATGGAGATATTAATATTTTCACCGTATTACACATCAATAAAAATACAAGAAAAATCTATCTGTCCTCCAATTTTATTATAAATTTTAAAATAAAAATCCTTTACATAATCCGGCACTGTAAGCCCCCCATAGTCACGATTTTCGGTTAATGAAATCCATAAACCATAAGAAGTCTCAGGAATTTTATGTTTTCTAATATAGCTTATAAGTTGATTAATATACGCTCCGTAATGGCTTTGTCTATTAAGCTCTATCATAATAGTGAATCGCTGAACCTTCTTTCTTACATCCTTTCTTTTCCTTAATTGCGTAATTTTATAATTTAGTCCCGGGAATTCTCTCTTGAATATTTCCATTTTTTCTCTACTAATATTGTAAATTCTGAAATAATATTTTTCCTTGCGGTATCTATTTTCCATAGGTTTCCAGAAACTCCTTTCCTAACTCTTTTAAGTCTTGAAATTCAAAATTATTAGCCCCTCCCTTTCCTACTGAACCCTTGATTTCATGAATATATTTACTGAAATTCTTAGTTTGCTCGCCAGTCATTTTTAATGCTCTTGCAACAGCACTGACTTCCCTATTAGCAGCTTGATTACCAAAAAACCTCGCAAAACCTGCCTGACCCAATCTCAAATTAAAGTTTGTCGAAAATTCTCCCAAGCCTCGCGCTAAAGCAACACCACCCTTCACTGTGCCGCCTATCAGCTCTCCAACAGGAAGAAGAAGCATCTCATCCCAGGTCGATATTAACCCCGGCTCTACTATGCTTTCTAAATTGATTCCGGCATTAACAGACTCAACTACAGCTGTTGCCTGAGCGATCTTATCGAGTACGCTCGCTTCCTGATTCAACTTGATAATCGAATCCGCAAAATGAAAATCTGGATCAGTAACTAATTGATCAACTAATTTATCAACTCTTGAAATATCCGTAGCAGTAGTACCGGTTGAAAGAAAATTTTTTATTTCAATTCCAGTTGCTACCACACCTGCTGCTATACCAGCATACCCTAGAGCAACACTAATTTCATCAGCAATATTACCACCAACATGAGATGTCGCCCTTGAAGCATATGATAAAGCGCCGGAAGCAATGAGCCATGGATTACCGGTGAATACTCCAACTGCAATTGTGGCTAAATTTAAAACCTGATAACCAAAATTTTTCCAGTCGCCTGTAATAATGGCCCGCCCTAATGGACTAATAAAATCGCCATATTTCTGAAAGAACTTCTTAATACTTTTCCAAAAACTATGGCCATCAGGGTCAATATTGTTAACTGGATTATTGTTTGCATAAGAATACCGATTAAATGTCTGTGGATTTCCAGGTGACTGAACTATCGTGTCCGGCGTGAGGAAGCGTCCGAGGCTAGGGTCATAATACCGAGCACCATAATAATATAAACCTGTCTTATCATCAAGCCTTTGTCCGGTAAAGTAGAACCAGGCAACATCTTCACCGGAACCGTATTTTTCGTGTCTGGCGAATTCGCCGTAGGGTTTGTATTCAATGAGTTCTTTGATGAGACCAGCAGAATCAGTGATGATGTTTGCCGAGCCAAGATGGTTTTCGTGGATGAAGACAACCGCGCCATTATTAACTTCGGCAATGCGTTTGCCACCAAGGAATATATGCTCAGTCACCCGATTGTTTGCCTCTTCATAGAGCGAGCCCACGAATTTAGTGACAACGGTTGGATTGCTTGGATCATAAGTTGTTTTCTTGGTACGACCCCCATCGCCATCATATTCGTATTCTTCAATGGTGCTTGAACCATTTTTGACGCGAGTAAGCCGATTTTCAACGTCATACTCGTAATTCGTAATGATACCGGCCTTATTCTTTGTGATCATATTACCGTTGGTATCATAGGTCATGGTCGTACCATCACTCAATGCTGTAACGGCATGCGGGCCAGCACCATTCTGAGCGTAGGTATACGAGACTCCTTCTTTCGAAGTGATATTGCCAATTTCGTCATAAGAATACGCCTTCGTACCGTAATTATTGCCAGTCGCCTGGGTTAACCGATTAAGCGCATCATACTGGAAAGATTGTGTATCAAAGTGCACCGCGTCGGTGATAAACAAAATATTACCTACACTGTCGTATTGATAGGTTAAATCTTGGATTATGACATTGTTTTTATCAGTGGTCTTAAGCCGGGTGAGTTGCAGGCTTAACGGATCATAGGTATACGTGGTGATCGCCCCATTGCCATATTCAACTTTAGTCATTTGCCCAGCCGCGTTGTAATCGACGTTTTTGACGAATTCCATTGGCACATGCGGCGTCGCGTTTTTCGCGATGGAATCAGCGCTTTCACCCGCAGCGTTATACGCTCTGACCTTAAATTCATAACTCGTGCCGTTAGTCAAATTGGCGATCGTGGATTGACTGACATTGCCGACATCAACGGTGGTCGTGGTCGAACCGCCTTGCAACGAACCCGTCAATCCGCCGTTCATCAATTCAGTGATCTCAGCATCAGTTAAAACACGATTAAACACGCCCACTTCATCAATGACGCCATCGAATTCCTGAACATTGGTTTCGATCCCCATGTTTAATGCGTAGTTGCCGTCATTGTCTCTCGTACCGAACGGAGTTCCTCCGCTGACGGTTTGGTTAACGCCATTGACATAAATTTGCGGAACTGTAGTTGTAGTGGCGGCGGAATACTTGATCGCAATATGATTAAAACTTCCGATCGTGATCGGGCCGGTCGTAGTTGTCCAAGTGACTACACCACCACTAAACGCTTGGCTAAAGGCCACATTGTTGCCGCTGGCCAAGCGAACGACCCAACCGTCTTGATAATTCTTACTTAAAATGACACCCCCGTTACTTTCACCCAGATTGTCTGGTTTGACCCAGGCGACGATCGTCCGGGCGGTTAAATTATCTAACGTTGCTCCACTACCGAAGCTCACATACGCATTATTACCTCCGCCACCGGTGCCTTTAAACTCAATTCCTTTGTTATATTTACCGGTGACATTTTGAAGCACGCTTCCAGAGATATTTCCCGTATCATCGTTGCCGCATTTATCAACAATGCTGCCCGAAGCTTCGTCCAAAACATAAGCCGCAACACAAGCTGGATCTTGGGTGTAGTCTTTGGTCGTTGTCCCGCCGGAGATATTCTTATAAGTGACTTTATAACCGGTGGCTCCGGAGACGCTATTCCAGGAAAGTGTCACTTGTTTATCGTTAGGCACAGCGTCGTTTAAGACCGGCGTTGCCGGTGGCGGATCAGGAACAACTTGTAAAATATTTGTCTTGTCGACATAGAGATTGCGGTCAGCTGGCGGAGCGTAATAATCATTGGTAAACGCAATCGCCACATTGTGACTGCCGGAAGGAACGGAAATTTGAGTGTTGTAGTACGTGTAGTTCCCGGTGTTAACCGTGAAGGTGGCTTTGACAACTTGGTCAATGCGTAGTTCCATTATCGGCCAAGCGCCGCCGGCATTGTCACCTTTGGCAAAAATCTGGAATTCATATGTAGCCGCGGTCGGGAAAGAGACCGATTGCTCAATATAGCCATTGCTCCAGATATTCCATCCGCCGGTCACCGCCCCGCCGGTCGTCTTGGTCGGCATGTTCTCGGCTTCAAGAGTGGTTAACGGCTGGAGTGTAGCCTGGGCTGGTGAAGATATAAATAAAATGGCCCCACAAATCAATAAAGACAAAATATGGACTTCGTCCACCTTAGATTTGGGTGAAACCGTATCTTGGGAACGGAGTGACCTAAAAAAATTAATAAGCTTCTTAATTAAATATTTTAGTCTTATCATTGGGCCACCCCTTCTTTAACGGTCTCGATTTGACCGGCATCGTTATAGGTGTAAACAATTCCAAATTGGTCGGGGTATTTGAGCGATTGCAGCCGGTCTAAATCATCGTAAATGCGGTTGACCGGATAAGCAGTTGTATCGACGGTTTTGGTCGAGGCAATCTCACGTCCTAGCGGATCATACGTGAATTGAGTTTTCGCGCCTGAACTGCCGTATTGCGCTTGAGTCAAACGGCCTTTGGAATTACTGACCGCGGCGTCGTCGTAGGTATAAGTCACATTGAGCGACGCGCTGTCGGTTTTATTGGTTAAACGGTTTAGCGCGTCATAAGTGAAATCAATCCGCTTATTTTTGGCATCGATCTGATAACTTAAATTACCGTTCAAGTCATACGCGTATTGCCAAGTATGCATGTCCGGATCGTTCATACTGGTCTTGCGGCCCAATTTATCGTAGGCAATGGTGGTGATATTGTTTTTCGCGTCCTGGGTCTGCGTTAAATTGCCTTCGGAATCATAGGTGTATTGAGTCGTCGCGTACAACGCATACGATGTCGCCGGATAATTGGTGCTGCGTCCATCGGCGCCGGTATATTCCTCTTTCTTGATCAACCGGCCATAGGCATCAAAATAGGATTTTTGCAGATGCCCATTCTCATCGGTCGTGCTAGTGGTCCAATCATCATAAGCCACGCTGGCATAGGTGCCGTTGGCGTTAGTCGTCTTGATGAGCCGGCCCATGGCGTCGTAATCCAAAGTGGCCTTGGGCTTGCTCGTGTCGATCGCCGTCATGGAATTCATATCAACCGTGGTAAAGAACGGTAGATATTTTTTCTCCGGCAGACCGCGCGAGTTATAACTGGTTTGACCGTTGACCACATATTGACCGGCGGTCTCGGATTTAGCTTTGGTCTGGATCAACCGGCCCAATCCGTCATAAAACTCGACGGCGTCAATGGTGGCTGCCTGGCCGCTTTTGATGCGTTGTTGTTTTAATATTTTGAGATACGTACTCGTTGGTGTATATGTGGTTAATGTGGTGGGATAAGTCAACGAATCTAACGGCGAGATAGTCGTGGTCAATCGGCCAAAGGTATCGTAGATCCGTTTACCTTGTTGATTATTGGGATCGGTCGTGGACTTGATCTGTCCCCAAAGCCCTTGATATCCTCCCCCACTTAAAGCCACACCGTTAACGCCATAGTATTCATTATTAATCTGATGGCTGATGGCATTGATCGTTTGCAATGGGAAGATATGATACGCGGTGTCGTAGGAAATTGAAGTCGTATTATTCTTTGCGTCTTTGGTGGTTAATAAATTGCCATAAGTGTCGTACGTATATTGGGACGTTGGATTGACTGTTGGGGTCCCAACAGGATAACCGTTCCAGTCCTCCTTTTTAGACACCAAACCTTTGGTCGGCGCGGTATCCAGCGTGTTATTATCATAATAAATCCACGATTGCCGGACGATCTGGCTGGCATTATCTTTGACCGTGGTTTGTTTCGGCAGACCGCTTATCCAATTGGAACCGGTGGTATTTTTGTTGTAAACCGTTTCCACGGTCCGTTTGTCATTCCCAATATCATTACCCGTGGTTAAATCCACTTCGCCTAATTGCACCAGTTTGGTTAAATTACCTAGCTGCGGTGTTTCATCGTAGAAAAACTGTTGAGCCGTGCGTTTACCCGTTGCGTTTCCATCGTAAACATATTGATCGGTGCGCGATAAAAATGGAAATACGCAACCCGTCGAGATGGTCTGCGAATTCCATTGATTATCCGTCTCGCCGTAAAGGTGTCCCTGGCTGTCGAAAACCATCTGATCAATCGGCCGGCCTTTGAAAATGTCATCCTGAAGATAATCGGTTTCCGTATAATTCCCTTGCGGATCGGTGATCTTGACATAATCAAATCCGCGGAATTCCCGGGAAACCACATCCCAGAGTCCACCGGCATATTGATAGCTGGTTTGATAGGAGTCGCCTAAACTATTAGAGGCAGTGACCGTGCTAACCACCGGAATGTGAAATGGAAAGAACGTGGCTGGGAATAATTTCGAAGAAACATAGGCCACATCGGTGATACCGCCGGTTCCGTTGTCAATTTTCACCAAAAGATCCGGTGGCGCGCCTTTGTTGATCAACGCGTAAGATGGACCGGTCGCATCATTGGCCAAAATATCGGATAAATTATCGCCATTAAGATCCATCATCTGGGCGCGGCCATATTGGAAAGTCGCTGAAACCGCCCAATTGGGATCCTCCCGCCAACCAAAGCCGGTATTAATTAACGTTCGGGAACCGCCGGCATAATCGCCTTTGGCCACGATCATATCAGTCAGACCATCGCCATTAATATCAGCGAATTGTGTTGAGCCATCCACCAAGTTCCCATAGCCAAACGTGTTTGACCATGGTGAATTTGAATAATGGATCCAACCATGGCCTGTATTCATTCCGATACTCTGAAAACTATTAGTGACAATATCCAAGAGACCATCACCGTTAAGATCGACTAAGGTTGCCCCATTGGTGAAATCAGTATAAATTCCGGTCTCACTATCACCGAGAGGTTCCCATGCAGGGTCCTCGACCCATCCTTGTCCGGATTTCACTTTATTTAAAAGCGTTTTATGCGTGTCCCCTTCTTTGGCTTTGATCACGTCCGGCAAACCGTCGCCATTAACGTCCGCAATCAAGACACCCATGAATTGATGATAATCCGGGACCGGATCATTCCCTACCTGGACCGCAATGATGCTATTAGGGATGTGCCACGTTCCGTCAAAATTCCAACCGTTGCTATGGTTATTCAAATAAACATCATTCTTAATGTTTCCGTTGATATCTTTATAACTCCAAACCGCATCCACATATCCGTCGGCATCCATGTCCGCGAAGCGCACTCCGCGGTCTCGGTCAAAATCGGAGCAACTTTTGACAAAAGCCGGCAAATTAGCGGCAGTCCATGCGCTCGTCTGCCAGTTTGTTTCTTTATTGTGAATATAAATGTTTTGAGTGAGATTGCTGTTACAGTCGAAATAACTTCTGACTAGATCAGGGAAACCATCCGCGTTGACATCCATGACCCGAACGCCCATATCAGGGTGACGGCCATTGACCGGGGCACCGGTGAATCTCATGTCGGACGGCGGGCTCCAGCCGAAACTTTGTTGAAACCCACGATCGCCAATTTGATAGGTGAAGTTTACCGGCGGTAATGTGCTGGTTCCATCCGCGCCGGTTTGCACAATTTGGGTCAATAAAGAACGGCCTGTTTCCGTACTATATTGATAATTGAATTGATAAGACTGTTGATTATTAACCCCCACGGAAGTCGTGATTTTCTTAACGCGTTTGGTAATTTTACTATCAAAGCCGGTCATATAACTTAAGGTGGGATCAGTGCGATCTTCCAACTCAAAACTGATACGCGCAAAAGTCGCTTCCGATGTTCCGACATTTCCGGTGTAATCGACATATTGAGGGAATAATTGGTTATCGAACGTTTGGTAGGTAATGGTCATATAATTGCCGTTAATATCCTCCACGCGATCCAATGTCCACTTAAAAATATGCGCTGTGTTGGCCGGATCAAATTGGCGGGAATTATTCGTTTGTCCAAAAAAATATTTGCTCCCTTTTTTATCGGTGATCAGCCAGCCATTCGTGACTTTCGCGATCTTCATAAAGGCGCCGCTTTCAATTTTAGGACGATAAAATCCAACGCCAGCGTCATATACTAAATCCTGAGGGCTGCCGTTCTGAATGATGACATAATTGTCGGTCCCGTCGTATTTAGGCACACCGTTTTTGGTCGAAAGTTCAATAGAGCCAAAATCCAGATTCCATCCCATTCCGAAAATGCTGTTCCGAGTGCTGGAACTGTAAACGAGAGTTAAATTAGGTTGAATGCCGGCCCGCCCTTGGGGCACAGCAATAGGGAAAGAAAAACTCGAGGTGCCGGTCGTCGGCTCAACTTCGAGCGGTTTACTGGCTTGGTCAGAAAATCCCGTGCCGCTGAGAGTCAAAATGAAAATCAGCGTTCCAATAAAACATTTGGTCAATTTTTGCATGTCGTTCTCCTTATCTGCCTAAAGTTACCAATGGTTTAATAAGGGGTAATTTTCCCCAACCTCCTCGGGAATAAAAAGATAATTCCAAAATTTGGGATGATTTTGGATAGTTGATTTAAGGGCCGCGCCTTGATCGGTTAAAAGACAAAATCGATATCTTTGACCGGCAAAGAAATGGTTTAAATGAGTCACGTCTGTGTAGCGAAGAACTTCACAAAAGATAATGGGTCGGAATCTCTGGATGGTTTGCCAGGCGCCTTGCAGGACTTGAGCTTCCGTGGTTTCGGTATCGATCTTAATCAAATCGACGCGGGTTATTTCATAATCCCGGACAAAAGAATCCAACTGGATGGCTTGAACGGGGATCCGTTGAGTGTTTTTACGGAATTCTTGATTGGCTGAGGCCACCATGGGGATACCGTCAGAAATTGGAACATAGAGATCCAATAGACCGTCATAATTGGTGAGGGCCGCTTGATAAGTATAAACTTTCCAGCACATTGGGATCCTAAGCTTAGAATTCCACGTGGACAAGTTGTCGCG
>JADMIO011627927.1_pt1 | contig 55832 bp, 56 predicted proteins | sample 8958161 | NCBI WGS metagenome assembly JADMIO01 (sample SAMN16585339, study PRJNA669376) | soil metagenome | isolation source: Crop rotation soil | place: USA: Cullars Rotation, Alabama | collected 2011
GCCGCGACTTCAAGTCACGTGAATTCCAAGCTTCGGATCCCACTGTGCTGGAAATCTTGTCGCTAATTGAAGACTCGTTTCATTAAAATCGGATGAGTGGGCAGTTGGCTTCTTTGTCTCGAGTGCCTCCTCATATGACAAGCCTTGCATCTTTCCGCGACTGGCGATTCCCTTGGCCCACACATACAACTTGCCATAGCCAAGGCATTCGGTCCCCGAGGACAGACATTTGTTACAAACAGGCAGCGAGCGATCGCACTTCCAGCGACGCTTCCTGCAGTTGTGGCAGGCTTTGGTGGGGAGTCCAAGGTCCGAGGGCATTAGATAAGTGTCATGCGCAGAGTGTCGACATATGGCTCGATGGGGTAGCTGGCTAGCAATGCAAGAGATACGCAAACGGCGGTAGAAGGGGGAGGCGCTTTAGAAGAGCTGGGGCACGTTGCAACCCATTGACTGGATTGGTAATAGTGGCGATTCTTAGGTGAAAAACGTCTAAGCGGCTACCCAAGGCAAGGGAATCTTCTTGCGCAGGAGCTCGGAAACTGCCGGGCGGTGAGAGAGTGCTTGTTAATACCTTGGACAGGCTTATCTTATTGCTCCCGAATTGTCGAATATTCTATTCTCTCGCATGTCTGCCCCGCTGCTCTTAACCGAACTCATGGAGAGGGCCTAGATGCGCTAAGCTCGTTCAAGAAGCCAAGAGACAAAGGCTGCATTTAGCGTCCATCACGACGACGTCTTAACCCCAACGTCACTGACTCCGCCTTTGGCGCCCTGTGACTCTGAGTTTTCGGCATCATGTCGGCAACGTGCTATTTGTCCTTGAAGGCGGACTCTGCGGGTTCCGGCTGTCATGTTATAGATAAATCATGGCCTGCTCTGAGACCTCCCAGTGCATATTTCATCAGTGTACATATTTCGTCATCCTGCATTGTCTTTGAACAAAAATTGCGTAAAGGTTGAATTGGCTAGACATTTCATGTCTGTTTGCCTTCCCATTTTATTCATTTCCCTCCTAATCCGATCCAACCACCATGTCCACTCCAAAGGAATTAGAGGAAACCACTCCGCGTGGGCACTACACACCATCGGAGATTGAACGTCTGGGACGAGAACGACCCGACGCCTTCAAGTCAATATGGATGGAAATCGGTTTCTGTTTCGCGCTTCTCGGTTCCATGTTCGTGGCTGAATACTTCGTCTCTGGATTCAACGTTCTCCTTCCATCAATGTCCGTTGCGCTATCAATTCCATCACAGGCGGAGACATGGCCTGCAAGTGTTTTCTCTCTGGTCACCGGTGCGTTTCTTCTGCCGTTTGGTCGACTTGCAGACATGTTTGGTGGATACATCGTCTTTGTGACTGGCTTGATGTGGTTCGTGGTCTGGTCTGTCATTGCAGGGTTCAGCCAAAACTACATCATGCTCATATTTTGTCGCGCCTTGCAAGGTTTCGGACCCGCTGCATTTCTTCCCTCTGGAATCATGCTTCTGGGTAGCATAGTAAGTCTTGCTAGTCGGAAGATCAGATCGCGGCTAACCACATACAGTACCGACCTGGTCCACGAAAGAACCTGGTGTTCAGTCTGTATGGAGCATTCGCACCCGTTGGCTTCTTTGTAGGTATATTCTTTGCTGGCCTCACTACGCAACTCATTACATGGCGATGGTTTTTCTTCTTGGGATCCATTATACTCGGCATCGTTGGAGTTGTATCTTTCTTCTGCATCCCGCGGCACACAGACGAGAAACATGGAAAGCAGGTCAAGATGGACTGGCTGGGCGCGATCACGATCATCCCCGCACTAATTCTTATCGTCTTCGCCATCACCGACGGATCCCATGCGCCCAATGGATGGGCTACCCCATACGTACCTGTCACTTTCGTTCTTGGATGGATTTTCCTCGGTGCATTCGTATACGTGGAGGGATGGGTTGCCGAGCAGCCATTGCTTCCTGGAGACATGTTTAACGTGAAGGGCATGAAACCTCTCGCTGTCGCACTGTTCTTTCAATACGGCGTCTTCGGCATATTCCTATTCTATGCAAGCTTCTAGTAAGTAGCAGCCTCGTCCTCGTCTTTACTCTAAAGCTTACAATACCAGTATCGAAGAGGTTCTGCATGCTAGCCCACTTTTAACTAGCGCATGGTTCACCCCAATGTGTGTCGGAGGTCTTGTCCTTGCCACCGTGGGCGGCTTCGTCTTGCATTTACTCTCCGGCACAATGTAAGCTTTCCCGACATTATTTCAGTCGCTAGATCTAACCTTCTACAGGCTTCTGATCATAAGTGGAACAACCTACATCATCTCCGTCCTTCTCTTTGCTCTTATCCCCGAACATCCAAACTACTGGGCCTGGATATTTCCCGCCATGCTCTGCGAAACCCTCGGCATCGACGTAACCTACAACGTCAGCAACATCTTCATCACAACCAGCATGCCCAAAGCACGGCAAGGGCTCGCGGGCGCTTTCATCAATTCGCTTCTATTTCTGGGTATCTCGTTTTTCCTAGGTTTCGCGGATTTGGCGGTCACGCAGACGGCGGATCGGGGGCCGAGAGAAAGCTACAAGGTTGCATTCTGGTTAGCGACGGCGTTAGCGAGTACTGGTTTGGTGATTATGGTATTGGGAGTGAAAATCGGGAAGGCGAGCAGTGAGTTGACGTTGGAGGAGAAAGAGGAGTTAGAACGGGAGTTGACGAGAAGAAACACGAACGAATGAGGAATGACGAATCATATGGTACGGCAGAAGATTATACCCATTTTCTTATGATATTATGCATATATAGGGGACTGTAATGATTGTTTACTTTACTTGAGAGGCCTATGAAAGTACCCTTCTGGTGCGTTCAATTCTTGGTATGTTCGCTATTGCTACAAAGAAATCTATTACTTTTATTGATATACCTGATGTCATGGGATATGGGCACTTCAAATGGTGGAATGGATTTTGCTTCCTTTTCACTTTCTCGGTCCGGTTACGAATGGGCATGGGAAGCTTTTCAGGCCTTGATCTTCCATATTGGCGCCTTAACTCGGGCTCTCCATGTCAACATCTTCTCCCGACTCATCTTGATCATAATCGCTATCATGGCCCACTGTAAACATGAGGTTGATATGTCCACCTTCATCGCACCATGCCGTCACACTCTCTATGATAGCATGCTCGCCAAAGACGTGTTTGTGTGTAATGAGTATCAGCGCAGCACCCCGACCGTTCGGGCTTGCAATCAATGCACTGTAGGCCTCTTCATTTACCTGAAAGACTCTTTTCTTCGTAGGCGATATCATTTCGCAATGCTCCGGAAAACTGAGGCCTGTTGCTCGCTCGAGAAGGCCCACGGTGTCAGTATTCAGAATATCGGAGGAAATTATGTAACGCAAGTTCCTAACATCCTTTTGTTCTTGTTGCGCGACCTTCTGCCATTGAAGAAATGCAACGTCATGCCAGTTCTTCAACTTAGGGAGTGTTGTTACCGGTGGGTCTCTCAATGCGCCCTCATGTTTCGGACCATACTTCAACCACGCTATTAAAACGCCGTCATCAACATTGACAATGGTGCGAAAATGTGCTTGGGTTTTCTATCATCATTAGTGTGCTGATTTTGCGATTAAGAAACTTGAATCAACTAACCCTATAGAGCACCCCATCATGTACTGTATCGAGATCATGTATTGCTCCGAGGGCCACGTTCGGACCGCCCTTCTCTGCATATCTAGAATCAAATGGCAGGACTTGGTGGAAGAGATCCAAGAGGTCTGGTGTCCATAAATTGCCCCATTCTCCCTTACTATCATCATCTTCGATGTACCCCCAGTCCCTAAAAGATTCTACTTCCATTAACTGCTGTTCATTCTATAACACCCGTAAGGTCAGCTAACTCACCATAGCTTGTGAAGGGACTTTGCGCACTATCTTGTCGCTCAGCGTGCGTCCAATACGAGGCTGTTTCGTCACCGGCTGACATTGCAGCAAGGAGATTGCAACCTCTCGATTGAGCCTCGTCCCATTCCTCATCAGTGGCGGCTCGACGGTTCAGTGAGTTGATGCGATTGGTGTGTGGAGTTCTGTATTGATTTGCAAAATTTGTATCGGTATTGCTGAGGAGGTGAGAGCGTAATCCCAGCCCTAGGAATGAGAATGCCTGGACATGCGGGAATACCGAAATGAATAATAAAATGATGTAGAGCATGTTTGCAGCTCGCAGCATCGCTGTAGGTGTTTAAGTGCAGAATTTGAATAAAGTTTTATGGTTTATATAGGGACTATTGTGGCGCTGTTGCAGTCATGGGGAGTGAGTAACTGAAGGTGATATATCTGTAAATATGAGTCACTTGAGCGGAACAAACTTCGTGAACACAAGTGTAGCAAAGAGAGAAACTAAATACTGTTGAAACAGTCAAACTCAAGTGAAACATTTCGGTCGCACTTTTACCTTCATGCAGCACTTGCATTCTTTCTTCTTTCTTGTTCGCTTCCTCCTCGATTCCCCGTTGTCCTGCCACGTCCTTCGAAATCGAGGTGATAGTATTTGAATATGAATGTGACCGCGATATGGAAAGTTTTGGTGATCTAAGCTATTTATTATGTCCTTCTGCTAGGCTTTGCTAACTACAGTTATCCTCATTTGCTAGCTCGTCCTTAAGCGTGTATAGAGAATGGTGGACATTGAAAAAGCAGGAAACGTGAGTTCAAATTCTTTCAATTTGGAAACTAACATCTGCGGTGTATCAAGACCTTTTTCTTGGGCATCGCAGTGTACAAACAAAACCTCAGCTCATATATACCCACAAACCTGCAAAAGTTTTATCTTTTTCACCTCCAGGCATCCAAATACTAGATACTTCGGCATGATTAAGTAGCAAAGTTTACTCGGTGTAGAGTCAGGTGTCTATGTTTGCATGTTGCGGCTTGTCAATCATAAGTGGTTCTTGTCGAGCTATGGAGAAAATTTACCACATCAGCTTTAGCGTCACATAGCATGACATTATCGCTCAATAGTCTTGAAAGATTCCATAACTTTGGAAGTTCAAATTTTCCGAATGCTGGCCCTCTATATGCTATTTCGAGAGTGCAGGATATTCATCATGATGAGAAAGTGCGACATTTTGATAGGCAGGTGTAGAGACGATGGCTTAGATGCTCAAGAACGGCAACAATACATGCACGCCCTAGGGCCCTATACTATATATAGAGTGTCTTGTAACAAAGCCACTGTTGCCGTGCTTGTCCAAGACTGTCAGCGCCGCTACGCCGCGCTTATGTTTTGCCCTCAAACCGGTTTAGTTGGGACGATCTTCCCAGCAACAGTAGTGCACTCTGTGCATCCAGAGCAATCTCACTATATCTGACTGCGCCTCAGGTTTACGTTTGAGGCTTCATGCAGGTACGCGCTGCCATCAAAGTAGCGCTGACCTACGCCAAGTTGCCTGCATTTATCGATGCTAGAAATAGCTTCTGGTTAAAAGTTAAGGAAATGTCTCATCTATGTCTAGGAATGTCTAAACAAGCATCATAGTACTGACATTCAGGCATACTGGAAGACTGTCCCCCGATTCATAGTCTGTCTGCGACAAATCTTGTCTGCCTTCGTCGCTCCTCTTACGTGTCATCTGTTCAGGCGTCATTCGAAAATTATAATAATCATTCTTTGCATCTTGATGCGATCTTTTGCATGAAAAATCAGCAGTTATTGAAAACACTCAAGCCTATGTTAATTACTTCAAGGACGGCTACGTACACACTGTCCAATGTTGTGCAGGGAACAGGCAACAATCCTAAACATTGACCCCATTGATCGATTATGTTTCGGGAGTGGACATAGACAACCTAATACAGATTTCAATCACTGCCATTGGATGTCGGTGGTACCAATCTGCCCGGCATTACCATTCTCGATTCAGGTTTTGAGGGTTATTCCCGCGTCGCTATTATACCCGCCAATCAACATACGCAAATCAATTCCGTAGATGTTAGAAACCCGACCAAAGGACGGTAAACCCCCCATATCTTGGACTGGATAGCGAATTAAATAATTGCTCCTGTAGTTGAGGAATTAATTTCTTCGGAAACTTCTAAAATGAGTGATAGACCAATGGGGAAATCTGCGATGACGTCGACAGAGACTTTCATGGGCTAATGAGTTGCCAGCATGTGATATCGAGGGATAATATTGCTCCCGAGTCAAACGTATTTAATATCCAAACATCATAACGAAAATTTAGTTGCGATGCTTCCTATATAACCTTTGCTCTTTGTCGAGCTCCATAGAGGAATTTATTATGTAGACTATCAATGCTATTTAAATCAATTCGGGAATATGCAGAGGCCGTTTCTGAGACTGCTTAAATAAGATAATAAAATATTGCCTTGAAAAGACAACATGTATAGCTGTCTAAGAGACACTAGTAATGTATAATCATCCGGATGGAAGTAGATATTAGACATAATGAATTATACTGCGAAATCAGGCACAAGCTGTGCACATGGTCCACTTATAAAGCAAAAGGCTCTCCAGCCATCTATTGTTCTTTGATTGTCTTACAACATACATTCGAAATGTTGTTGACAACTCAGTTCGGACTAATCAAATCACCTAAGGAGACCCTCAGCATCGAGGGGCTATTAAGGTTACTCTTCGCCAATCGTGAACATAAGATGGACTTCAGTCATCGAGCAGAAGACTGTTACACTCTGAATAATGTTGCGCTCGCCAAAGGTACTTTTGTGCGTAATAAGTAATAATGCAGCCCCCCGGCCATTCGGGCTTGCGATAAGTACTTGGTACGCCTCTGTTTCCGGAAGGAACTCCTGCCTTTGAGCCCATTGCATCTTTAAACAATCTTCTTTTTCATAAGGACTTAGACCAACGGCGAGCTCAATAAGTTCTTTTGATTCGTTGTTAGATATCATTGTTGAGAAAATGTAGCGCAAATTCTTGATGTCTTTGTTCTGATCTTGAGCAACCTTTTGCCATTTAAGGAAAGCAACATCATGCCAATTCTTGAGCTTGGGGAGTGCGGTCACTGGTGGATTGAATATCGAGCCCCTGTATTTCGGACCATATTTTGTCCAAGCGACTATAACGCCGGCGTTGAGGTTGATGAGGGTTCTAAATTCGGCATTCGTGGCCTGGTCACTGTTAATGGAAATAGTAACTGGAGCGACAAGATCTGGAAACAAACTGGGTATTTCAGTCCTTCATGCAATGTTTCTTCAGCGTGAAGGAACCCAATTGCAGCCGTCGAACCACCGTCCTTTGTCAACCTAGGATCGATTCCTAGGTCCCTGAAACAGTCTACAAGCTCAGGTCCCTCATCTGCGTAATCGGTTTCGGTAAATTCATCTTTGACATACCCCCATTCTTCAAAGGCTTCTGTTATTTGTCAGCCTCTATTCTTAGCCTAGAGCCTGTGAAATAGTCGACTAACTATACTCTGTGAAAGGGCTTGCCGCTGTTCCTGCCTCTTTCCCACGCACCCATTCTGCAGCTTTCGAGTCAATGGATGACATTGCGGCGTAAAGATTACAGCCGATCTTGTTAGCCTTGTCCCACTCCTCTTTGGCTTCCTCGGGCCACTCATTCTTCCCATCGCCGTCCGCCCGACGCACTAAGTCGCGAGTGAATTTTGGATAGGAAGCGTTGAGCGCATGCTTGGTGTTGACAGCAAAAGTATCGAAGGGGGGAGTGTGCCGCGCTAGTCCTGTGATGGCAAACGCACGAACATGCGAAAGCACTGAGATGAACACAAAAGCAATGTAGAGCATTACGGCTAGAAAGACTGTAGTGTGCTGAGAGTTTGTAGGTTCAATGAGTACCAAAGCATTCGGCTTGTATAATTATTCTACATATCAGTGATATAGTTCTGGTAACCAGATATTTCGATTGGGTAGGAAACCACTTGAGCAACAACTTGTGCCAGTGAAAGCACAATTTACACAAGGACCTGGAGCAACGTTGGGAGAAACGTGATCTGAGCTGTACTCTTTTTGCATTCAGAAACCTACTATATCAACAATGATCACGAAAATACCACTTATTCCCCTTCACGAACGATCTCACTCTAGAAAATCTAGAGATTTTCCAACAAACTGCTGTTCACCGCCTCCGCCGCATCGAACCTTCTTTAAGGGACTCTGGTAAATATCCTTCTGACTTTGAGGGCTGATCTCAGCTACTATTGTTACAACTTTGGAGCCCAGCCGCAGAGTTAGCTGACTTCTGAGCAACGGAAGCATGCCTAATTCGGGTGACGGTAAACAGTCAAATTAGTTGTCTATGCAAAATATCAGGTACTGAACTTGAAGTCTGCAAAATCTTAGGAGGATCCTTCTTATGAACATAAAACTCATGGTTTAGTGTTTGATGTGTAGGAGGAGCTCGATTGCGGTGCATAGGCGGTCTCCCTCAGACAACCATACTTTTCTAACTTAACAGAATATGAGTGGAATACATATATTAGTTGAATGATATTTTCAGTATCTGAGTTGTGCAGAATCAAATTTGTCATGCCTTTCGAAAAAAAAGGAAAGAACGTAGATATTTACTGTATTTTCCGTTTCTGCATGTCTATACAGTTTTTCTCTCGGACAAGATTTTCCCCTCGATTCCTTCCATATCGTTTGCCAAACATGGCCAGTAGGAGATATAATTATTCCGTTATCGATGACTGAACGGTGCATATTTCTTTCGATGTAATAGCAAGCTTTTGTATGTACCAAAAAAGTAGTGTGATATTGCATTATAAAAGCTCGCATGTTCATTGTTTCCCCGTAGACATAATGTATAAGCGTACCCACCATGCGTTTCTAAATAGCGCCCGTCCGGGCTCATATTACGCTCCTACAAATTTCTTCTAGAATTTAGTAAAAGGTATTATTTATGCATGAGATTTCTCATCGATCATGTCACATGAGAGCTTTACAATGCACTTTTTGCTCATTTCCTGTATGAACGTAGTCTTTCGTCATATTGTGGCCATTGTGATGAGAGTATCTGACACATGTGAAATTATGACTATAGTATTCAATAGGCTTCGAAATTGTTTTTATACAAGGTAACATCATCGCTACGGACAGCTGACGTTACGATCTAGGCAAGTTTCAGAGCGCTCTTGTGTGAGTGAGCACATCAGAAAAATCTGCCCCTCTCTTATAATATCTGGGTCCTCATTTATAATCTGTTCTGCAGTTTTTAGACCGTATCGTGATGTACTCATATTGTATAACGTTGCCTTTTATTAGTTCTATTATATATGCAATGGGAACAAGGCATGCTCAACCTGCGTTAGTGTTGATTGGAAAGCTGCTAAATTGGTTTACCAGATTTCATACACATTGAAAATAGACTTTCATATCTTTTGAAATACGTCAACGTACACATTCCTACATCTCATATTGTTCAGTATCAATTTAGCGTGCGATATCATCAAAGTACTTCCAAGCCATCTACAGTCTACTACGCAGTTCTCAGCCCATTCTGTGTAGTGGCAGCTGCGAGAAATCTTCATATACCATGCTCGCCATCTTTCACCGCATAATCGAGACAGCACAATTGCAATCCATACTATGATCCAACTAGCAAAGAGTTTAAATCATTAATCATTGATCATGAACCACCAGTAACACCTGCGTTTGGAGTGAATTGGCCTTCCAACGGATTCGACGAATCAAAGCTTGCGTAAAAAGGATTACCAAAGATGGGAGGCATGTGTAAATTTGGTTCTTGCGCAAAGTATCCATCTGGTAGATTTTCTTCGAAATCTTGCGCAGGACGATGTCCCCACAAAGGAGTATTATATTGGGTGCCGAGATCCTGGGTAACAGCGGGGTGATTGGAGGATGGCGTTTCCCATCCTGACTGTGGAAAGAGACCTCCTTGATATTGAGGAAATACCGAATTCCCTGGAGGGCCGTATGGAGAGAACGGCTCGCTCAGGTTTGCCTTGCCTTGTGCCAAAATCTCGGATATGTCAATGTGAAGTTGCGGTGCCCCAGTGCTAATAATGTCCATTACTACTTCGTGCGCACGTCTAGCAACGGTGTTGCTGACACTCATATACTCGAGCCATCGAATAAGCTTCTTGATGCTCTGTAAGATGGTCCCATCAGGATTGGCCATGTGCGTTCTCCCAAAGGACAATTCGAGAAGAAAAACCGCAATGGCCTGCATGATGTTGTGTACGATGCACCACCATGGACTTTGCTGGTAGATGAAATTTTGATCAGGTTCGTCAGGGAAAAGCCCTGTCACCGCCTGAGCTGCTTTAACGCATGCTTCAGCCGTCTTCTGATTGAAGTCTACCGAAGCGTCACTCTGACCCACGATACGTCGCTCGAGGCGGCAAAGACATGGACGATATATAAGAAGTTTGGTACTGTGATACTGAAAGCTAAGCAACAATCGCTCGCGGTGGACATGAGTCTCTTTAACCGAGTTCACTGGTTCGAGTCCTGCAAGCCGTGCTGCTGCAACCCATTCATCCAATTCTTTTGACAGCGTATCAATTTCCTTCTGTATCTGTTTCCAAGAGTCATCGAAGGTTTGAGGTGAATACAGCTTTGAGAGGGCTTTTTCTATAATGGCAGCAATCGTTACACAAGCCCCTAGAAACGAAGCCCGTGTGGCAATCTCTGTGTCAGCCCTGCTAGATAGAAGTTTGCTTGTAGGTGGAAAACTGTTACTCTCCAGGTGATTTTGATTCCTTAGCATAGCCGAACCTTTGTTTTCAAGTGATCTCCCGGACGGCATTGTGGGTAGAGGAACGGTGCATTGATCCTTGGGTATTACACAAGGCCGACCGATTAGAGTGCACAAGAGATTCTCAATGGAATTCAAACTCCACCAGGTTCGAATTAAATGTTCTTTCTTGCTTGGTAAGGCGGACTGATCGTCGTTTCTGAGGTGGAGGCCTACAGCAAGAGCAAGTCGTAAAGACACTCCTATCATCATCCAAGCCCTAGAGCAAGTAGGTTAATCGTATGCATGGATAAAAATGCGGCCAACCCTAACTCACCTACTAACTTGGCCAATTGCCAGATAATATATCGATAGCAAACCGGTACCCTAATGACGATAAGAGACTGTCAAGAGATGAATGGGCAGACACCAACCCACCTGAATTAATGACAGCGTGGGTTTGGAGAAGGTGGCGGTCAACTTGTCTAACCCGAGCAGTCTAGTCGCCCGTGTCATATACACAAGGTGGTCCCTTTCGTCAGATCGCCATTGTGCATGTGCTAGATGTGAATATTGCGCTCCTATTGCGAATACCAAGTTCAGTGTAGCTTGCCAACTTTCGGGTATTTGGTATGGTCGATTTCGTTTTATCGATTCGTTATACTTGCGGAATTGGGCTTCGAATGTGTCTGGTAAAATGGGAAATGAAGGATGGACGGTGCGAATGTAGCACTCGAATAACGCCTCAGCTATCTCTGGTGGAGGCAGTTCATAGGGATCTACCACGGCGTCTACCTCGAGGTCGTCGGCGTCGAGATAAAAGGTAGAGTCGGAGACATGGAAGATGTTGCGCGATTGGAAAGGCTTATGCTGAACGTGCGATGTATCTACAGGTTGCGCTGTGGCCCTATTAGTGTTGCCCAGTAGAGTATAGGATACCGGGTTTGTTGGTATTGCTGGCCTCGGAGTGTTCATTCGAGTCTTGAGACTACGAAGCCATTGGACTTCGGAATTTTGGCCTACGAAACCAGTGGCTCTCGATTCGCGACTCCGAAATAGATCTTCGTCTACAAGATCAACGTCGCCGTTGGATCCAACGGATCCAGCAACTCTAGCTTCAGGGTTCGGGTCCCCGCTCTCTTCGCTGAGCGATAATCTTCTCTTCGAGTGTGTTCCCACGGTTCCTATCGCTATGCTCGACTCTGAAGCATATTCGCCAAGCTTTGTATGTTAGAATAAACGTCTCTCGGACCTAGATACACATACCGAGACCAGAAGTTCATCAATCTTTTGCTGACCGTCATTATCGACATGAGTACTTAAGTCCTCCAGAAGACCAACTAGCTGACTGATACGCTCAGTAGCGCTGCTTAAAGTTAGTGACGCAAACCCAGAGTCGGGGAGACGAACTCCTTCAAGCGATCCTTCCGAGCCTGCGGATAGGTGCAAGGCATGGACTGACTCGCACAATTTTGACAACACGGCTGCTCTCCACTGCATCTAACCTTTCGAACTCGACAGTTGTCGCATGCTTTTGGTACCCTTTGTTTTCCGACTTTACTCGGGGTGATTTTGCGGTGTGGGATGGCCACCTTGGATGGGCTAGGCCGGTCGACCATGCCGTGAAGCGGTCAAGTGCAAGACAGTAAGGTAAATGTGACAGACTAAGGCTTGATTGATGATGGTGATGTTCATTGTGGTAGTCAACAGGCGGAATGGTGTGGGGGAAGGGAGGCTGTGAAAAAGACTGATGATTGGCTGCGGAGTGCTCTTCCGAGACCTGTTTCCATTCTTTCCTCACGCGAAAATGTGCCCTGCTCATGTCCTCGTATTTGGACCCGATGGACAAAACCCAGTCACTCTGCAGCATATAGATATTGATTTCACCTTCCTGTGATTTATGTAGACGATAGGTGATCGACACGATTACGACGTTGATTGGTTGAAGAACACAACGCTCGAATCCACCAGCCGAGATCTACATCTAGCCCGCGCATGAGGAGGATGTAAAAGAAAAGTTACACTTTCTACTATAGGGCCATCATCTTGAAGGCTGGTCATTTTCTACAGTTGTTTGGACATTCGCGAATATAATTTGTAATATATTCTACAATCTCTACCGTTTCGTTTCAACGTTCGGTATACGTGGAAATTATGTCGATGGACAGGAGGGGTCCTCGTTCCACAAATGTTACCTAACATTGCGGGGATCGGAAAGAGGGCCAGAAACACGGGCACAAGATCAACCAAAGAGAGCGCGGATATTGGTTACATCCGAGACCTGTTGCCTCCGCAACATGATGGTTCCAGCGTCAACCCGTCAATCCAAGTAGCCCGAAGAAGTTTACTAATTATATAATACGGCAGTCTATTAGCAGATACCGTGAACAAAAAGATTTCGTTTATCGAAAGATTAATCTTTCTTAAACCTTTGTATACTCATCTTAGTAGAACACCTAAAGATTTAATATTATATAACAATTTACTTATAAATTATCATATTGAAATATCTAGTATTCAAACGCTATCTCTGCCTTAGTATGTAAATATGTGTGCAAACTTAACAGCAGCCACTTTTTCTTCTTTATTATCTAGCATGACTAGAGGCCGATAAGCAGCGCTAGCTAATCGATAAGAAAGCGCAGGCACGGGTTCCAATAACGTGACCTATGAGATCTGCTGGCCTTCGCCTTTGCTAGCTGAGCTAGAGGTAGTGTCTGCGACGCAGATAGAATTCTCGCAACTAGATAGCTACAGATAAGACTCGCACCACTCACCTACAGAACGAGATTCAATCCTACATTTTGATTAGAAAAATTTTGTGCAACCGGGCCAGAGCGGTGACACGGAGAGCTTTATGTTTTCACATAACCTTTTTATTCACGCGTTCAACATGACTTTAATCAGGGTTACTAGAAAAGATCGTGCCACTATATTGTTCTCCTAGGAAATCACTAGTGTTGAAGGTTCTCGTAAACCTCAAACTTCTTTATCAAGATGGAAGGAACGGCTTGAATCTAATATTTCACTAGAGTGCAACTAATGAGGAATGTTATAAAGTTAAGCATCTCATCGGAACAAAGGAATATCCATATACTACCCTCAAAGAAATAGAAATCCGTCTAACACTTGTCTAATTGTAGGGCACAGAGCAAACAGTTAGCAATATCTATATAATACATTCTATCACTCTAAATCAAGCAAAGATGTGCAAGACCAGTAATCCCCGTCGCTTTCAAATTCCTCTATATACACTGCTTTGATCTGAACTGCACTTTCGCACCACCCTTGTAACTTCTAAACACGTCTAATAACAATCAACCATGCATCGTTTCTGTCGCGTAGCTTAAGCTTATGCGGTTTCCCACTGTAGCTAATGCTAAGTTCGACGCAGGGATATATACCATGAGAGCCCGAGCTAGGGATACGGCACTTTGAAACATCCTTATACAGTAAGTTTTATGCTGGTCTTCAATCGAGTAGTCGTCTATACCAAAGATCATTTGAGCACCTATTTCCTAGCTTTCTTTTCTACACCACAGTTTCAAACCCTCAATTCGATGACCGTAAGTTCGAATTCGGCGGTCGTACAAATTGTACGCCATAGTCTTTCAGAGTAGCTTCGAAGATTCCTTCTTGCTTTTGTGCAAGCCACTCCCATTGCTCCGTGTTAGGTTCATCGACTTTTGAAACTTCTGATGGGTCTTTAAGCAATGTTTTGAAAAATCCCTCCTTGAGCTTCTTGTATTCACGTTTACCCTGAAGCCTTCCTAATTCTTTCTCCATATTCGATGCCAGGTCCTTGTACATTTGCTCTCGTTTGCCTGGAATCCAGTCCTCGAGTGCTTCTATGTATCGTCGTGAGGACATAGTAAGGCCTATATCCCATTCATAGAATGTAAATTGGGGCCTATGTGTGGCTGTGACTGAGGCAGGTGACTGGTGTCCAGCGGGCTTTGATAACTTCCGAAAACCCGATGCTATACGCCATTATAAGCCTGCAAGAGCCAAAGATTTCGAATTTGAGAATCTTACATGAGAGCATTGGATCGCGCTTCAAGAGTTCATCTCTCTTCTGTAGCCCCAGATCTTGTTCATTGTTCAATCCAGACTGGTGTGCTGGGAATCATTAGGATACAGCTCAATGCCACTGGCCAACCTTAAAGACCCTCTCGATGAAGAACGTACTGGGGAGCCCGAATGCCGTACTCAACAGACTGCCAATAACAGCAAGAACTAACACTTGGCTCTTTTTGAGAATCATGATGATTATCGACGCCGAAAAGCAATAACGTGCAATGAAGAAGATCAATGATCTACACACATCCATCACATATATATACTCCACCCATCATACGTACTAGGAACGCCTTGGTCTCAACCAAGGCTGAAAAGTAGAAAATCCGAGTCTCGCTCATTATTCGCGCTGCCAATGTCCGACATACCACACAGGCTCCGGGCGGACTTTTTTTTACATCGTAAAATCGCTCCTCAAGAATGAAGAAAAAGTTACGTCCAAACTCGCACGAGAAGACGGTGATGAAAAAAACGCAGTCCGGATGCGACACGGGCCTCACGGTTACTACGAAATGTTCCTGCATGAAAGTCCGTGTTATAAAAACAAATTTACAACGTTTGGAGCCTGCACTCAACTCGAACTTGAACAACTAAAGTGCAAAGTGCTATAGCGTCGGATACACCTACACTACTCACGATATTTATGTTTTATGAGACTATGTTCGCCTCATTGTGCGCACTTGTTTGCGGGCGGACATGGCAGCACATTTTCTCAGCTCAACACACAACATATACCGCAAGACGGCTCGCACGAAATGTACAGACATGAACAAAAGTGGCTCAACAGATCTGCATTTCTGCCGCTGCCTTTTCCTCCCTCTCAAGGTATTCTTACACCTAAAGTACATATATCATACTCTGTTCCGTCTTCCATTTTTTATCTTAAGCAGCAGCAGCAGCTATGGATTTTCAATATTATATCTGCTCGCCCAGCTCACTGTGATCATTAGCATTCCAATTCTAGTGCTTTCCGCTCCCGCTTCATTGCTTATCGCCTGTTCTACAGATCTCGACGCTTCGGGTCTTGCTTCTTCCGACCCATCCCAGCGAAATTTTGTACTCATTCCTCGAGATGCCAACCCCATATTTGAGAATCTTCATGCTTCATGAACTACCAGCATCAATTCCTCCCAGTCTGCAACCATCATTCAGAAGACTCGCGACTCACGAAAGATCACAAAATCCAACCCTCCCACCGACTAAGAAAATTAAGATTGAAGCGGCAGTGGAGAAATTTAACGGTTTCCAATCCTAAAAAAAGGACATTAGCCCTCCTCATCACTCTTGACTATTCTTTGATAATGTATCGGGTTAGATACATGCGTGCTTCGCAATGATTAATGCGCTCTGAAATCTTTCACACTAGCAAGGGCTCGTTTCGAGCACCTGACATCGCAAAGTTCTCGCCGGCTATGTCCATTAATTCATCGTTCTAAAGATCACCAGTCATCTCAGAGGACAAAGCCTTCACCAGAGTACCTAAGCATAGGACAAGTCGTTCTATAATTAAGAGTACTACGTTGCCCGTAACACGCTTTAAAGCTGCTTTGTAATGAATTTTGAGTGAGGATGTTGAGGATGTCGTTCACAGTTTGGCCCTCCTTACTCGAATGAAACAATTTTCAGAGGCCTATTTACTTCCAATGTGCAGTAGCCGTCAGAACAGCCTGCAGTTCTCAATCTTGCAAAAGACCCGCTCTTCGCGGAGAGCATACAATGTATCAGCGAAGTCGTATTTGACAGTTTGATGAACTCCGGCTCTTTCGTCTCTGAGCATTGTAAATGGTTGTTCACGCGCGTCAGGTCAGGTTATATGCTTTCTTTTAGATAGTATGATTTTTAACTTCGCTCTCAGATCCTCATCGTAAATCAAGTGTCCAAAATGACTTCGTTGAATACATGTGCAGCGGTAATGGTTTTGCTTTAGGTCATCGTGATTCCTTCCCATGGGGTTGACTGCCGGCGGAACATATTTTCGAGGACCATCGGATTAACCGTCCCAGGTAACTCTACTCCTCAAGAATCATGGTAAAGTGCTCGAACCTATTCGATAATGTTTATCCATCATCCATGTTATTATGTGTGGACTCTTTATCTAATCCTATTTTAGAGTTGGAAACATCTTAGCGTGCCCTCTACGTGCCGTATACCTTGCCAAGTTATTGTTAAAGTTCGCATACATGCATATGAAGCTTGAGCGGACTATGAGCGTCAAGTGCCGAGCCATAGTTACTACTCATCGCACCAGCGACATCTTGCTGATATATGTTTGGTTCGCAAGATTATTACGAGCGTTAGTAACCGCATTAAGATTACGTGAGACTGGAATACAATCCCGTATTGAGAAAGACCAACAGGATGATTGTAGGATTGTCGGTGATATTTTCCTAGATAAGCTTTCGAATAATTGCTAGAGACTCCTCTGTCTAATCTTGGTAGGGGTTCGAAATTGGCTGGAGGTTTAAATATTTACCAGACCTATTAACCTACTATGGAAGAATCTTGGGATATCAATAACACGGAGGTGGTGCTCAGTACCGGAAAACCGCTTCTCAAGGTCCTTTAGGTACTCGGTGATTGGACCCAGTACTCCCATGCATTATGCAGCCAGGATCATCTGTATATTTACCTCTTTAGTTTTTAATCAAAGCAAACCTCGTCAAAAATATTTTGAAACTCCTTACTGTCGAAGTTCTTAGTTAACACTTCTTGCTTAGACCGAAGAAGGCGAGTCTTAATTTTAATTGACTGAGCGCTAGGATTGGAAATAATCGTAACCTTTACTCCCACGTCCTCGTCTTGCGCCCGACGAAGTACAATCTGCGTTGCGAAACGCGTACAAAGATCGCTAGCAATGGAAAATGACAGCCCGGTAAGCTTTTCATGGAGGAACGACTTCCTAGTGGACTGGTCTCCGATAATGATGAGCTTCTGATGAAATTGGGTACTCGATACTAGCACCACTAAGCACGGACCTGAGGTAGAGGCACATTCTCGCTGACTCCCCATTCGCGGATCCAATCAACAATGCGAAGAACGCGGACTTGCTTCTCGTTGTCGAGATCAGAGACGCTTGTATGATTTAACATTTTCTTCTTTATTTTGCTTAGAATTAGTGGTTGGCAACTGGGATTGTGAGCTCGATGCGGCAATTTTTGACTGAGCGCGAATGTGGAAGTATATGTCGGGGATTCTTCTCACATGTATACCTACCTATATGCCAGTCCAAGTAAAAATTCCGAACAGACCAATAGGAGCGAAAGTGTATCCATAGGCGGAATGATAATTGTCACTCTACCGCATCGATATACAGGAACATTAGCTGCAACATGCCACAAACATTCCAATGCGATTAGCAATCTGAAAAACCAGTCCTTCTAGGAATGCAAACTATGTTACGCGAAACCCGTGCATATAGAACGAGCGACCACGGCGGGTACAACCGTAGGGGAGTGATGTTCTAGATAATGAAAGAAGGATAAGAATTAGAACAGAGTTGGTTGGGAGGTGATGTGATTTGACTCAAAGCAATCAAGAAAGAGGGTGTAGTTTAAATTTTTCAGTTTTGAGTTTCGTTATCTAAGTATCATCGGCTTTCAGAAGGATTTTCTATCGCGCAAACGCCAAGAAAAGTTAAAGGTGTAGAAGCTCTCCATAGGGTTGGATGCTTAACACTTTTATCACTCACGCGCAGAAAATTCGATTTGAAAGCATATGGTATAGTTTTCCATCTTTGAGAAGCTTAGATTTGGAGGCGCTCAACCTTGTCCTATGGAGAAAACATAAATTAGCAAGATATTCTCATGGCTAGATTTGGAGGAGACGTACCTTCAAGCTACGGATCTGGCCCATGAGGTCAGACGCCTCGTTGGTTGTGATCGAACAAGCGATGACAGCCCTCGCAACTCCGCAAGCTCTACCGAGCGCCATCTTGCTAGGAACATAGACATACTAGGCAGGTTAGCTGAATCCATTCTGATGAGATGGTACTGCCAATGTCCTGAAACTATATTTTCGAGGTCTTTGGATGTGAGCTGTGGAAATGGTACATACCGGGACGTTCTTGTCCTAGACAGAGAAGTTAGCATTTGGTATCCAGCAGGAATAGGTATATTGGTGTAGCTTACCTCGCAGAGAAGGGGAAGGTGCAGCAGGATGGCGAGGGCTACGATCAAGTCAGCTCAAACTCAGTAGCACGAGTCGGATCTGTGAGCAGAAGGTATAGGACATACGCGAGGTGTCGGCCGCGAGGATGACGATCTCGCTGATACCGCGGTTCAGTGTCTTGGTCGCCTCGTTGGCACCTTTCTTCAACTGGCGGTAGTGTGTCGCTTGTTGCACGAGATCGAGAATTTCCTGGCTCAAAGCCTGGTCGGCTTGGGGCCATGCGGCAGAGGTATCGTCGGCCATGGCGATTGGTGAGAAGTGCGGGTAATGTGGTGGAGTGCGGGTGGTGAAGTTCTGGGTTCACGGTATAGCTCGCCCGAAGGAGGGTTCCTGTAGACTTTAGTCAGTCATAATCTAGCCTTTCCTTTCAAGAGGGATGCATACACTGCCTAACTCGCCCTTGGTTAGCAAAAATTGTTGTGTTGGGGTGGTGGTCGCGAGACGTTGAGGCTGCAAAGAAATTATGTGCACCCACCGAACTTTTGAGTCTTGGCATGCACTAATGACATCACGTGCAGAGCTAGCGCGGTTCCAGCAAGGCGCGAAGCGAAGACTGCAACTCCAGCCATCGTCACCACTCACCTCGACACCACCATCGCCTTCCTACGTCCGCTACAACACCCGTCCATCTCGATCTCGATCTCGATCTCATCCCAGATTTCATTCTACAAGTTTCGTTGAATACGCAGACGACTATCGCAATGGCCACCGACGCTTGGTAAGTGTGACCGGAGCTCTCTTCTGGCTGCGCAGGCAGCTCCAGCTTGACGCCAAGGCGATGAGCTCGCGCCAGTCTGTATTTGCAGGCCTCTAGAAGCTTCATAAATGTAATTCTATCTTTTGGATCAGTGCTAACCCAATTGTTATAGCCCCGTGTATGCCGTAAGTCGCCCACCTGTCCGCTTTGCCTCCTGGCCCTTGTCAGCACCATCGTGACCCGTTGCGTCCATCTCCGTCCTCCCGCTTTGAACATGATGTATACCACAAGAACGCCATGCTGATATCTACTAGCCCTTCTTTGGTGCGATGGGCTGCACGTCTGCCATCGTCTTCACATGTTTCGGCGCTGCCTACGGAACTGCCAAGGCAGGTGTTGGTGTCTCTGCTATGGGTGTTCTCCGCCCGGATTTGATTGTCAAGAGTGCGTCCTTCTTCCCTGACTCTGCACGCCATTTTCTTCTCTGTGGACCCGCAACCGCAGCTTCCTACACTGTTCCGCGGAGCATGCGCTAAGATATACTATAGACATTATCCCCGTCGTCATGGCTGGTATCATCGGTATCTACGGTCTCGTCGTGTCCGTTCTGATCTCCAACGATCTAAAGCAACATTCATCTCTCTTCACCAACTTCATCCAGCTCGGCGCCGGTCTGTCCGTCGGTCTTGCGGGTATGGCTGCCGGATTTGCCATTGGAATCGTCGGTGACGCTGGTGTGCGAGGAACTGCCCAGCAGCCCAGGCTGTTCGTCGGCATGATTCTTATCCTCATTTTCGCCGAAGTCTTGGGTATGCATTCGATTTCATTCACAACAAAAGCATGAATGCTAATATCGCTACCAGGTCTCTATGGTCTTATTGTCGCTCTGCTCATGAACTCCCGAGGCAGTGACGCTACCTGCTAAATGTACCCATTCCGCCTACTGTTGCAGCGCCCGACAATATACAACTGCAACTACAAGTATATCGGCATCGGCACTATTTGAACGATGTGTTTTGAACGACCGCTTGGATTTCGCATGACGCATACACACGCGTCATGCTGTATGTCTACATTTGTGTATTTTCTTAAAGGTGCCGGCATGGCTGGAAAGGGGGTTAGTTTGGAGAGGGTGAAACGATGAGCATTTGGACAAGGCTAAGGTGGCTCAAGTAGATAATGGCAATCGACCCCCATTGGTGGGTAGAATGTGATGTGATCCCATTTGGTGGATAGTGTATTCTAGGTTCATCTTGTTTTAAGTTTTTGAGTGGCTGCAGCTTAGAAACGGAATGCATTTTTCCTCTTTTGAACTTTTTCGTCGTGACAAATGTATGCACGATGAACTTTGTCATTTCCGTCATTTTGAAAGCTCCTAATTCACGTAGTCTTTCAAGATGCTTACGAGGAGTTGTTCGTGACGCTGATACTGTTTCCTCTTGTGCAGCTTTGCTATGATCCGGTAAGATCAAAAGTTTGAGATGGATATGTTATTGTTCTCGCAAGAAGCTTGCTAAGTAACCGCAGAGTGTCGATATGAGTATCTCAGTGAGACGATGGCGTCGTCCATCTCCCATACGCTTTCTCTCCTAACACTTTCTTCTCCCCATCCAGCTCCCTTCATTAATTTCAACACCGCTTCAGTCCTAACCAACTTGACCCCAAATTCAGAAAGCATTCTCTGTCAGCATTAATTTCTTGGGCCTCGTCTCCTGTGCATCTACCCGCTCTTTCCAATACACTATCCGTTCATCTACGTCATCCATGGCTTCCATCTACTTGTAAATCGACCATATGGTTGACACGACAGATCTTGCTTCTTCAACAGGTCGGATGATATTTGCCACAAACGGACCCATTCGTCCAGTAGGATTTCTTGGTAGCCAAGAAGGGACTCCGGTTTAGGGTACTTTAAGAAGCCTAAGAATCAGCTTTTACTTGGGACGTGTGAAAGAGATGTGCACAAGTCGTGTTCGAAGAGATAAACACGATAGTGATGGGCGAATGAAATAGGTGCAAAACCTGTTCGTGAAAGCAAGAAACGGTTGATAATGTTTATTTGAGGTATTATTTTTGGGAACTCCTTCCATGCTTATTGTTAACGTTTGTGTTGTTAGGTGAGCATACGTGCGAGAAGGAAGAATAAATGCGGCAATGAGGCCAGCCGATTCCGTAGTTTACTCTTCGGATTTATGCAGTACGAGAAAAAGCTGGGCAGCAAGTATATCAATATGGTATATCTACCGAATGCACATAGTCTGCTAAAACTATTACTTTAATGCGAAGTTGTGCACATTCTGGATTTTTTATATCTATGTTCCCCACACGAACCATGATGCGGAATAGACGCTTGCGAATACTTCTTTTGAGAACATTTGTTTTTTTCTGCATCGCAAGTCTTTTATACAATTTCCCTTGTAGCAGAGAAGATGTACATGGCAGGACACATAAACGAACATTTCTTGCTCCACGTCATGCCCTCCCGGAGCCCGTACCTAGATTCCATGAATTTTTCAACAAGTTTACTACGGCAAACCCAACTCCAAATAGCAGCGCAAAGCAAAAAGAAAGGGAAAGGGACAAGGAAAAGCAGGAGCAACGGCAACGAAAGCGCCAAAAACAAAAGGAAAAGGAAAAGGAGAAGGAACCGCAGCAACAAGATAAAACAAGCCTTCTATACCGTCTACGCTCGCATTTCCCGCAATCCAAGACCCCTACAACGGTCGCTAAACCGATAAAACCTCTAGAGAAGCTAGTAAGTCACAAATACCCGCCTTTCCCCCTTATACATCAAAATACTCCTGCTAAACCCTGCGCCAGCGCGCCGAGGAATGGACCTTACAACGCGTGCTTCTTGAGAACGAACCTCCCACTTCCTCATCTAAAGGATGGATAATTTACAAAGATATAAAATACTCATTGGACGATCCACAGCTGCTCATCGCTTTGTCAAAACTCAAAAGATGGCCGTACCCGCAGTACGGAAAGTGGGTTACTGAAAACGGAGTACTGAACTGGGCGTATCCACAAGATGCAGAAAGACGACTGGCACGGGATGCGAGAAGGGCTGCAAAAGGCTCTGGTAGTGCTGGAAGGTCCTGATTTTGGGTAAACCTTTTTGTCCCTTCAGAAGGGGTTTTCCCTTTTATTCTCTCGATCCTTTTTATATCGTTTCGTTGTTGATGGGAAGGTCTAGGAACTGGCTTTGATAAAATGAGGTTAAATGAAGTTGGCGGAATACTTGCTAAGCTTGAGTTGAACTTCGGTTGTGATCAAGGTCATGGTTATGGTTGATCCTTATCGAAGAGGGACCTCTTTGCGTCGCCATATACCCCTAGCATCCACACGCAATCACCTTTCCTACTTTGTATATGGTTTTTTATTTTAAAAGTACCTGAGCAGAATCTATTGCTTTCTTTCTCGTCTCAAAACGCGTAGACGCGTACGCCACGTCATCGAACAGAAGGTACTCGTTTGTGCGGGCATGAAAAGCGGAGCATAGCGGAGTAGCGCCTAACTAGCGTAAATCTAAGATATGCAAGGATTGAGCTTAGCTTTACTAGAAAGAGGTGAAGCAAGTGTAAAAGTAGAAGGATTGTTTAATTTAGTTTGCTGCACACAGCACAGGTACAGAAAATACAACTGTGAAGATAGAGAAGAGAGTAGCAAGGTACATCCAAGTATACGCAAGAGATAATGAGAACCTTTATAGAATAAAGTTTGAGCCTGGTTCGCGTTCAGCTGAGGGGTTTTTTCTGGAGTAGTTCTCGTTCTGTTTCCACTGCAAAGCAGCATTGCTATCGGTAAGCTTGAGAAAACGAGTAGTGGAGATAATTCGGAAGGGTGAATTGATTCTAGTCAATTGGCTAAATACATTATGATTTGACAACGAATGTATCGTCCGAAGCCCGAAAGGTAAGCATGTGTTTTGCACTTTACGTGCATATTGGAGACCACATAAAGAAACTTCAGTCGACTCTGAATAACTTACACCAAGAAATCAACAATTGAGAAACCTAAAGGGATGGAATACCATTCCAACAGCCAAAATGAAGAAATGCAAAAAGCCAGCCGAAAAACAACATTATGCCAGTCCATACGATCCGTATCAATACGCTAACAAGAATCACAATGGCGATCTCGCGCGAATCATCCTTCCACATATAAAAAAATCTCTGGACCGGAATATCGACTTTACCCAAGAATGATCAATAGCATCAAAACCTACAGCTCCCGGGCTAATAACCGCACAGTAGCACAAAGCTTTTACGGCGCAATACCGCCTTTTCGCGCGAATTGTTATACAATTTGAGTGAGTTTACTATGAAGCGATTTTTTTTTTCTGCGTGAGAAAGGTAGAATGTTATAGCAATCAATATGCTCGTTGAAACTTCAATATTAGGCAATGTTGGTTATATACCATTTTCAATATCTTTCACGGACCTTTATCCTGCGAGTCTCCGAACTACTTGTTTTCTGAAACCCTCCATTTCCATGGTTACTCTCACTACAGCTCAAAATCCAGCACCGAACCGAGCTTTTTCTTCTGCCGCTAAATAGTGTGAAAACGGATTCATCAAATGGATTCTCCACCTTCTTGACTTGTACTTCCTGGTAGGCATGTAGACTGATAGCGTTGTATTTGTCAGAAGGTAAGACTTTGCCATATCGTAGGTCGATATTCGCTAGTTTCGTAATTAACGTTCAATTAGATATATACTTTATTCAAATCGCTTTCGAGAAGGGGAATCTATCTGCTTTTACCCACAGTATATTTTTTTTATTCTCCTCGCTCTTGGTATCTACTAGAATCTACCTCCTTGGTCAACCCCGTTACATCAGAGATAGAACTGCAAAAAAAAAACCCCCGAGAAAAATAGAGGGTTTGGAAAGCAAAGCGATGACACCACACAAGCCATTCACTTAAAAAGTCCTCCAGAACGAGTCGCAGAAAACGTAGGGTGGACTTTAATTAATAAGTATATAATTACATCCTAGCAAAAAAACCTCAGATAAGAAGGATCAAGGAAACAGTAGGACTTTAACGAAGAAGAGCAAAGATTATTTATGTATCGACAGTAAACATGGATGCATAGAATTACATAACCTAAACTATCCAAGAATTCTGTGTGCATATAACACATACGTTATATTTCATCTACTCTTAATTGCTGACCTTTTGCTCTTTTGCTTCTATGTGATATTAGTTATTCTACAGCGAGTTGTAGTCAACACGAGGACAATTTGGAAAGAGCACCTGGCTTTGGAGAGGATCAATGAATGCGTGATTGACTAGTTGAACACATGAACAAATCTTTGGACGCCGAGCAATAAGCATACATTCTGAATTCTCTTTCGAACTCTACTCTGCATTATTCCAAGTCTCCCTCTTCCCTTTACAACGCAGAGAATCTTCCCCAACTATTTCTCCCCCGGAAACAAAAGTCCATTATCCCTCCTAACCTTCTCGGTCACACTCAACACATCCCGACTATGTCTCTCCAACACCGCCGCAGCATCCCAATCCTTCTCCCCAATAATCCTCGCAAACTCAGCCGCCTCCTCCTTGAGATTCAAATCCTCCTTCTTACCCCCGAGCTCTTCCCTCGTCTTCGACCTCGGATCCCAAAACGTAACCTTTTCAATATCAGTAATCGTAGGCACGATAAGCGTTCCCTTTTCTCCATACACCTCGCTCGGCGCATCCGAATTGTACAATTTCGATCCACACAAGTGGACCGTAAAATTATCGTAAGAAAGGATGAGTTTCCCTCCACCATCCGCACCAGTCTTGATAATAACAGGATAATACTGGGCGTCTTTCGGAGCACCAAACAACCACACAGCAGCGGCAACGGTATACACGCCCAAATCGACCAGCGCGCCACCGCCCATTTCGAGATTAAAAATATTCGGCACCTCGCCTTGCAGAACTTTATCGTATCGGCTGCTGAACTGTGCGTAGGTGATGCTCGCGCCATACACGGCGCCTAGTTTTTCTTTGATTGCGTTTTTGAAAATGGAGAAATTGGCTTCTTGGATGTGGCGCCATGCTTCGATGAGGAAGACGCCTTTTTCTTTGCTTAGCTTGAAGAGCTCGTCTAGTTCTGCGCTGTTGGAGCACGAGGGCTTCTCAAGAATAACGTGCTTTCCTGCGTTAAGCATCTTCTTTGCATGCTCGAAATGTAGAATGTTGGGCGAGGCAATGTACACTGCATCCACGTTCTTGTCTTGCGAGAGTGCGGACACATCGGTGTAGAGCGCGACTTTGTTGTCTGGGTATTTTGAGGCAAACTCCTTGGCTGTATCTTCCTTTCGGGAGTATACGGCAACGAGATTCCATTTCCCGGTTGCGTGGGCACACTCAATGAACGAGTGTGTGATCCAATTCGTTCCGATGATGCCGAAGTTGAACATTTTGGCGGCTGCTGGTTGCAAGGTGAAGATGAGATGAAGGTAGATGGGAGGAAATACGTAAAAGAAGGAGACGTAGGTTTCTTGCGCGAAACTGAGTGGCTGGGTATGACTCTTGTTTATGTACCTCAATGACTTTTTTCTGTTGGGTGATGTGATTGCAAATGCCCCGCCGAACTAGGAAAGAAGCACCGTGATGTCACCGAGGTAGCGGGGAGATTTTCTGCTTCTGGCGGGGCAGCCGTTTCGTCAATACACTTACTATTTTGGTACACATGGGCTGGTATCAGGGTTACATGTGCACTGCGTCGCATTATGACTACTTCACGGCAATAAAAGTAAGACTGGGATTCAGGAAATATTTGCATTGAGGATGCTCCAAGTTTCAGAGCACTTCAAACTCATCAGACCTCCCATAATCCATGCCTGGGTCAAAGAACCCCATAGGAAGGGTATCACGCCATGTACTAAAAATGCTATCGTACCAAATGCTTGTAGTGAAGGAAAGAAGAAGAAAAGTAAAACTCATGGCTCGTGCTCGTCATCGTTTGTCCATCCACCTGGTCAGAGTTGGTTCACCTACTCGAGGCAGAGTAATGGAACGAAAGAACCACCGCTCGATAAGAAACTGCGCCTAGGCTACCACAAAGCCTGACAAAACCACCCAAATAAACTCCATATAATGCTGTTAGTGAGTCGCCAATTAACAAAACGCCTGATGATGCATAATACAAGGGATAGTACAGCAAGCTGCCCCCTTCCTCAGTCTTCCCAGATGGTCTCCAAGTCAAGGTCTCCACGCCTTTCGGCGCCACAAACACTCCATCTCTTCCTAGAATCCCGCTTTCCGAACCCCAGGGCACGGCCGCTACCACCAGGTACGTCGAGACTTGAGCGTCTGACCCCCTCGGTGCCTTCCTTCTCGCGGTCTGCTGCGGCTTTCAATCGAGCAATCCGGTCCGCCTCAATCGCTTCGGCCTCAGCGTCAGGAGTATCGGGTATGGTCTCGAGGGACGAGATGGAAGGACTGCGAGAGCGCATCGAGGTCGGCGTGGAGGGTACGGATGAGGAGGCGATGGAGGACGGGTAATTGGAGCTCAGGCCAGGAAACGGCTCATTGAATTTGGCCGCCGAGAGCAGGGGCGATAAGGAGCCCGAAGTCGGTGTTCGCACTAGAGGCGCACCGACTGAGGATCCGAACGAAACTTGGTGGAGTGGCGAAGCGGGCCGCCTCCTCCTCGACAGCGAGCCAGTGCTGCTGTACAGACTCGAGAGTGGCGAGGGCTGCAACGCACCCGGCTTGGGGGTGAGCTCCAGCTCAGCGTCCTCTGAGATATCGCACACGCTGGGCGCTCCGTTGTGTGCATACGAGTCTTCGTGGAGGAACGACTGGCTCCGTGGACTGCGGGTCCGTTTGGGTGAACGAAGCGGGGATGATGGGCGGGCGGGCACTGGGGAGGGAGATAAGGCGAGGTGACCCGAGGGGTTGATGACGGCAGGGAGGGAGTGGGCTCGCATCATGGGCGGGGCGCTCGGCGAGCTGGAGCCGCTGAGCGAGCGCAGGTGGGAGCGGGAGTATGGGGAGCGGTTGCGCGGACGTGGGTGGTGAGTTGGGAGCAAGTCGGCAAACGACGGAGAGGGGTCCGTTTGCGCACGCGGAGTCGAGGGACGTCGCTCCTCCACACTCGAGGTAGTAACTGCCTTGCCCATGGTAGAGGAATCAATGGTCGGTCTCTGCGTGTGTTGGGACGGTGTTGGTCGCTTTGTAGAGCCGTCAATCGAGCGTCTCTCGGGGATTGGCGTGCAGTCAACGTCTGCGAGATTGGTGAGAGAGGTGGTAGGAGAGGTGTTCAGGGAGGACTGGTGCGAGTCTGGGGTAGCGTCAAAGGCGTCAGGGCTCGTGGTCATTGCCTGGAGGCGCGGGATGAGGCTGTCGACGGTCGAGTTCCTCACGAGGGAGGAGGAGAGGGCGTCGGAAGGGTGTGAGGCGGTCATGGCGAAGGGGATAGGGCGATCGTATACATAGTCCAGCCGTCAGGGACAGTGGGGTGCTTGGGGATGAAGCTAAGGAGTGGTTGGAGCTTGTAGCGTGGAAAGTGTACCAGCTCAAGGACGCACGTGGGACCATGCGCGTGTTTCAGCCTTCGGGATAGCGGGCAGCGGGCGCAGCGACTGGTCCACGGCGCTGCTGTTGTTTGAAAGGAGAGCTCGGCTCGTCCGCGAGGCGACGCAGCGTGTGCGAGGGTGCAGGATGCGACGGTCGGAACTCGAGGGCGCGCCTGCGATGTTGTTGCACTGATGCTGTACTGCGACCGAAGGCTCCTTCCTGCTGCGGCGTGGTTGGCTGCCGGGAGGGTTGATGCAGCGACGTTGCACAACCAAGAGAAAGAGACACAGACACTCGACAAGGCCACTTGGATGCGGCGTTTTGTGATTTGACAAGCCTTTTAATGATTATGCACGCGCAGCTGCTATATAGCTGAGCATGCCGCCGGCGCGCACCTGTAATCGCTGAGGCAGCATCATCTAGTCGCCGCCGTCCAGCCACTGTCGCCCACTAGCCGCGGGCTGCCCCGCCAGCTGGACCCTGGGACTACCACGGCTGCCGATTGCCTCGAGCCCACTCGCCCCTTTCTTTTCCCACCGAGGCTCAACAGGCTCCAGCCAACTGCACGCCGTCCACGGGCAATTAATCCTCCAGAGAGGCCAATCAGCGCCGGGGATTAACAAATGGACCCCTGCCCTAGCGCAGATTGGCCATTTCGCTTCCGGTAATGAGCCGCATTCATGCCGTCACCATTCCGCTCCACAACGCCCCCGCAATCACCGCCAGCAACATGGCCAGTCGATGCCTTTAATCTTATACTTGTTTGTTTCTCCGGCCATGCATGAAATGTCTTTTATACATTAAACATTCCGGCCCGCCCAATGTATTCGTGAACCACATGGAAATGCGGCTAAGGCAAGGGAATGCTGACTAGACGGCTGTCATGCACGGAGAGTGTCGCCTTCCTACCCGGCTTGCGGGTCCGTCTACCACAGCGCTTTGACGGACTCACAGCTATCACTGCCACTTCCCACCGGCTTTGGATGTTTGAACCTATGTTAAATGGCGCCGACGTCATGATGGATTATGTCCAACAGACCCTCACAAACGCTGCTACAACATCCACGGTTATCCTTCCGTCAACTGAGTCCGACACAGCGCCGCCGCACAGATGGTCACTTGGACTTGCCACATGTGGCTCTTCTACTAACGAGGCAGCCGTGTAGCGCAGCGCACCACAAAGAACGGCATCGCGTTGAAGCAACAACTTTGTACATATATGCTTGCATCTGCATATATTACCGACTTTGGAAAAACCTGCCAAAAGTGGCTGAGAGATGGTGCCTAAATGCTTGCATGCCAGCGGTTTACAGAGAAGTAGCGAAGCGGGCGCACCTTCCTTACTTTAAACGGTAAGCAGTCTAGGCGTCCAAAGAAGAAGCAGCGCATCATGCGCACCTTCCCGTCTAACGAAAGCTAGCATCTTCCGTGTGACACTCTAATGGCTTGCCCATGCGGCTTTATAATGAACGACGGACGCTGAAAGAGCGCCCACATGACCTTTTGCAGGCACCCATGAGTCAGGGCCAACCGTACTCGCACCGATCTTATTGCTTGGATAGAACACCATACCTCGACGACACAGCAACCAATTGTAACAGATTTGTATATCATTGAAATGCCAAATTCTATTTTTCTTTTCTTGGTTCCAGTTAGCTATCCGATGAATTTGTTCATAGCGAATTCATACATAGCTACTTACCATACAGCTTCCCAAGGAAAGACCATGCCAAATCAGGCTAGACAGTTCTTGTCGTATATCGGAAGTTACAAAAATATAATCAAGCCTCCCATCTAGCTAGCAAAGGTTTACGGTCTTCTGCGAAGGAGCACTGCGTCAAACCTCGTGATATTCTAAATGGCATAGAATATTCGCAGACAGAGAGATTGCAAAGCGGTGTACGGATTGTAAAGATACAGATTGAGCTGAAGTGTAGGTTGGAGTGTAGGGTAGGATAGAATAGGATGGGTATGAGGTAAGATCACGGTGCGGTACGAATGGCCAATATGAGTAAGAATGTAGGTTCATTGAAATAGTAGGGTACAGAAATTTCTCAACTCTTTTTCCTGTGAGCCAATATAGTAACGAGCATGTTAGCTTGATTTTATATGCCTTGTTCTATTCGTTGTGTGCATTGGGATTACTACACCTATGTAACTCTTAAGTTCTCTTCTATATTTTGTCCGCTCTTTGGAAGAGTGCTGGATTAACAGAACTTGGCAGTCTAGTAGTCACGCTATGCAATAATTCGTCCTATGTTAGATTCTATGTAGAAATTCGCATCAGTTCAGAAGATTTGAACGCGTGACTTCAAGAATCGGCATATCTTTCAGCCACTTCAGTTATATACACAAATTCTCAATTGTTTTCCCACGAATAGACTTCCTACACTCATATAAGACGGACAGACGTCAAGAACTGTTCCAATATCGGACCGTATGTGTTTTGCTCTATTCGCTCTCCCTATCGTACTAGATCTGGGCACCGAAAAAGCTACGTGTCTTGTTTATATGTCAATGCCTTGCAAAATGACACACTGAGTATATGTGCGACGAGCGGAACAGCGTACTCGAAGCGGGATGTTAATTCTTTCTTTAACTACCTTTTCTGGTGACGATTACGGATTTCGGAGTTACCTTTCATTCATTCGTCGTTATTCATGCTAATGGCCGCAGGTTTATCCCAGTTGGCTCTGAGTGGACTAATCGTCCAACGGGAAATTATTGATATAATGCTGTCGAGAATCGTGTGTTCATGGGGTCTGTTGCAACTGTAACTCTATCGTTATTTGCGATTTATTGTTGACGTGCATATACACTTATGACATGAGACTTTGAGTCCCTAAAGACATTTGTACGGAGACTTGCCTCGGTGCATTTTCCGACGAGAGGATACCTCTCTAGGTAACTCGGTATATACTACACGTGGAAAGACGATTTGCTTTTGCACGCATTCCTCATTTCTTCCCTCTGTTACCGCCCACTTTTCCGCCCACCATGCGATTCCAACAGCCGCGGCTCTGCTTCTAACGCCGGGGGTTTCTCCTCTACTAAGAGCTGTATTTGGCCTTCCTTTTGTGAGCAGTGTGAGAAAAATAGTGTTGATATGGTAGATGCAACTACTCCCGCTGACGTCACATCGCTGATGAACCTAGCAGAACCAGGACTTGCCACACGAAATGTGGTCGGTAGCTCTCGCAATGGAGAGATAGGAGAAGAGGGGATTCGAAGTCCTAATCCTAGTGCAGGATCTAGTGCAATACCTTCCTTATATAAGATGGGGTTCTGAGACATGACTTTTGCTAACGTGCACAAGTCGTCGTTAGGAGAAATGAGATAATCGAAACATAATATGCGCCCAGTTTAGTCTATGCCAGATGAAATTATGCAAAGACCGCAAGGAAGTCACCACCCCGAAAGTGTACGTTTCATTGTGGTAAAGGAAGCTGGGCCCTGGAAGTATATTTGCCATTTTAGCATGTCTGAGAAAGCGTGATCATATATATTAGTAGTATCTGGAGGAACCGGGTTTATTTGCGTATGTCTAGAAATGAAAGGTATTAAGGAGTGGTTTGACGCTGTGCCGAAAAAAGAGGGAGAGAGACATTGATAGCTCGATCGAACTCATAACTCTCGTATCCTCAAGTGTCATGGTTCATAGAACCATTATTGAGAGAAAGGTTGGCTAGCTTTTTTCTCCTGGTCAGATATCTCCTAGTAAATCTAGCTGCCGTATGAATCGCACCTCCACGCTTGTCATTGGTGGAATCTTTCCTACTTTTACACTTTGCCGAATCAAATAGTAGATGGGGCTTCATTAAAATGCAGCTCGATTTCTGCTATCTGATAGATTAATCACGCGAGTTTTGTCACAAAAGCTAACACGATCAAGTATGCCCAAGTTATTGTAGGTAGTATATGTTTTATTCAGGGTAGTCTATTTTACTTCTGCTCAATAATGTAACACAAAGTGTTCGTCATAGAAATGTCCTGTCGCTGACAACAAAGTTTGCATATATACTGCGTACATAAGATTTTGAACATATCGTTGCAAAATGTTACGGCCTTTCACCTTTTCGATCATAACGTGCGCTTCTTATTGTGATGTATTCAACATACGTACACCACTTGAGGCGACTTAAAATCCTTTATTATATTGTACAGGAAATCTGTGTAAAATTTTGATTTAAAACCGACAATGAAATATCTTTGAAGCGACATCAAACATGAAAAGATCGTCCAGGAGAAAATAAGACCTATTCGTCCCCAATACAAACACCAAGAAATATCGCCTCGCCGGAGAAATTTAGCCCTTGTAGCGAGAACAACAAAGCCGTTGTACATAGTTCCATCTTGATCATACGAATTATATGGTACAGGTCTAATTTCAACCTTGCGGATATACTAGATATTCCTCTACAGGATGAAAGTATCCAAAAATAGCACACGAGCAAATATAGAGTACTTAGGATTCAAAAACGCCATGCGAAGTACGATGACGAGAACTCACTAGAGAAAGATGTTAAATGTAAGAGTTTGGCTGAACAACAAATGTTCCAGTCTTGCATCACTGAAAGGACGGTTTGGGTAGTTGATCAAGAACCAACTCAACATTAGAAGGCTATCAGAGAAGTGGCTTTCTACACATGTACTTCTATAAAATTCTGCCATGCAATGATATTTAGAAAGAATGTGGAATCCCTTCTTAAGAATGGGCTTATATGTAGCGTTCAAGATCTACACGATGAATTATCCAACCTCTAGTAGGAACCTATAAGCACGAAGTCTTGTTTTGTTCTTGGTTTCTTTTTAGACAACTGAGTAGATAACACGAAGACTTATACTGTCTTTTCACACTGCATAGACAGCATACATGAGGAAAGCAAAGGTTCCAGAGTCAGTTCAAACACCCTCAAGCGGATATATGCTTTTTGGATTGCCGACAAAAATATCCAGCCAACTGGGGTCCAAAGCTCCGCGTGACAAGGGTCGATCCCTCCCACGTCAATCGAATTAGAAATTTTCAATCCTGTTTCGAACATACCACACGCTACAACTGCGCATACCTACTTCCACAGCGATCTCCAGGATTCTGTTTACAGCACTGGGTGGCTTTTACATGATTTTTGCTGGAGACATAGAAGTGTGCAAAATTTTGCTGAATCGAAAAATGTGAAACCGGGTTTGTTTCTCTTCATATCTACGTCACAAGGCGCAGTACTATTTCGAAATACGGAACCAAAGTTTCTCCAGGGTAGCTTTAAGGCACTGATGGTTGTATGGGTAATGCTGTCGAGTCTTTATTACTGCGAAAACGTAAGAAGATTTTCATGTGTGGTAGGGCATGTCTGATAAGCGGATATAGTTAACAATTACCAGGTGTAACGACTCAAACCGGCCTTCTATCTCAAAATGCCTATCTCAAAGGCCTGGAGTCTGAACATCTTGGAAACAGTGATAGGCAAAGGATTCTATTCGCATATTATTTTTGCAAAAGGTAAGATCAGATTTTTCCAGGCAACCCAAAGATTAAGTTGGAACCGGAAAGCGTTTAGTCCATAGAGGTATCTGGACTCTTGCTAGATCTGGGAACTATTCTTTACGCTTCCTCAATTCTTTTTGGTCATTTTCTATGTATATCGTATGCGCGTCACTCTCTAGTTTGGCCCGTTTTGTCTACTTGAACCAGTTCCTTGGCACATCTTATGTCGTCAAATAATTCGTCTCATAAGCCACCAGCATCTCACATATGATCGAATTAAGGGTCACCATACACATAGTAATGGCGAACGTCAACGAAACACAACCGAATCTTCGGACAAGGTTAGGACCTATGAGAAAGGTTTATATTGCGCAAGCGTGCTCGATATTGTTGAAAGGAAGCCAAAATACTAGACGAGGATTTTGCAGTAATTTTTTTATGCGAAGAGTAAATTCTACTACCATTCTAGCTAGACACGTATAGGTGATTCCATAGCCGCAATCTACCTGTAGAACTGATTTGAGATCTATCCTAATATCATTTACGTCCGTCGTTTGATGTTCACAATGATATCGCTCTGCTTGTGGAACCACAAATCTTCCGTCTTCCACGGTCGATCATGCGCCATGCTGATATCGAAGTGGCGCAGAATCTCAGGAACCAGCGTATGGATCTCAGTAAGCGAGATATTCTTCCCAATGCAAGTTCTTGTGCCCGCTCCGAAGGCCAAAAACGCTTTCTCCATCTCCTTGCTCTTCTCTTCCAATTCGAGCCATCGCTCTGGTCGGTATTCTTCTGCGTCTTCTCCGAAAACTTTAGGGTCATACTGCACGATACAAGGATTGCAGCCAACATGCCAGCCAGGGGGGATGAAATAGCCAGACAGTTCGATACCTGTAGCAGGAGAGTGGCGCTGCATGCTCAGGCCAACACTGGGGAAGAGACGCATTGCTTCTTTAATAGAGGCAGCCGTATAAGGTAGTTGGGCAGTAGATTCCGTGTAGCGCACTGGGGAGCTGAGGGTTGCGCGATGTTGATCGATCTCTTCTCGGCACTTGGCAAGCTTTTCGGGATTCTTCATGAGATAGTAGAGAGCAGCACGAAGAGCGATGGCAGTGGTGTCGGAGCCGGCCAACCTATAATACTAATATTAGCCTCTGAAACGCTCATGATGGTAAAAAGTTGAAAAGTCAAAGAATTCTAATGACGTACATAGCAATGTATCCATCCAGAGTCACTTCTTTATCAGTGAAGTTGACTTTGGAACCCTTATCACGGACAATCTTGCTGAATTGCTGCAACATATCGATGCGATCGGCTGTACCCGCGTCAATCTCCTTTACGCGCTTGCCAACCACGTCAATCGCCGAGGTGGCCACACCCTCAAATGACTTCAAGGCTTTGTAGACATGCGGTAAGAGAATGGCTGAGATCATGATGAACGGCCGGTAATACGTTGGAGCAATAGCAGCCACGCATGGAACCGGCATGAGCACGTCAAGGCCAGCGATCCAGCCACCAATATCCGTATTCTTCTCCATAAATCCAAACATGTTTCCGAAGGAAAGTTCTCCGACAACGTCGAAAGCGTACATCTGCAGCCAGTGGCCAATATCAACTGTCTCACCCTTGTCCGCGAACTCTGTCATGCGTTCGAGGAAGAGAATAGTGCATTTTCCAATGTGGTCCTCGTGTTTCAAAACATTTGCAAGCGAATACACAGGCGCGACGATCTTGCGATAGCGCAGATGCTCTTTTTCATCGATGCAGGTGAACTGATCCGGATGGCTTGAGATCTGAGGCGCACCCCAGATGGGATAGAAATCTGTCTTGAGGAGCGGACCATTTAGGCGATAAATCTTGGGGATATCAGCCGCGTTTGCTGAAGAAACCTCATTGGGCGGGATACGAATCAGAGGACCATATTGCTTGTGCAAGGCCCGCTGCACTTTGTCCATATTACCCAAATAGACTTGTCGCATGTACCAAAGTCGAGTAACTGACGCCCAGAAAGGACCTGGCACTTTGGCAAAAGGATGCAACGTCACGGCGTAGACCATCCATAGCAGTGTGTAAAGAACAACAGACACTGGTAACACTTTCAACACCCAGGTTGAGAGCGACAGGCCCAGAATCGATTCCGGGAGGACGGACATGGCAAAAAGAAAGAGCGTCAGTCAGCGAAGAAGCAAAGTGGGTGATGAAAAAAGATACAAAAGAAACAAGAGCAAGAGGCTCAGCAGGCTGGAGAACATGGGACGAGCAAGGTCTAAAAGGTAGACGTTTGCAGCCGTATAGGGATAGTTCCAGGAAAGACTGTAGTAGCACTCGTGTCTCAGCCTCAAAGAACTTCCGACGCCAGGGTCTAGGTGAAAGGTCACCATGTAATAGGAGACTCAGGCACGCATCATATGAGCCGTCACTGGCACTTCAGAATCGACTCCATACCACTCTTGAATAGACACTTTTACCGCTTTCATTAAAACACTTGTCGGGATGATCCCCCCACACAACGTACGAAGTCTGGCATTTTGCTTTCCGACCTAACCCGGACTGTGCCGCTTCCATACATACAAGATGCATAACGCTTTCAACCCCACGAAAATTGGTGTCACCTCGAAACAGTATCTGAGAGTGATGACACCTCAGTAGCGTGCATATTTTTCTTCTCGTTATGATTATTGTGGAGCGTGCATGTCCCACTCTGCTCGTTTTTGTTCAGGCCCGTTCTTGTCCACGGACCACAACGTTGGACTATGGGGATGCTAGGGGCTTAACGGCTGTGTCCTTGTGTATGAAACACGGCTGCATCAATCTCTAGTGAGAAACCGGTGTTCTTTCCATCTCCACGGGTTCGGGATCCATGTCTTGCACTAGTGCCAATCAATTGAACAAGCAATTCGGCGCTTCTGTCGCCGCGATGCTAGCTCACTCAGGTACGAGAGCGGGTGCGCGTTAGACTACTCTTCAAGGTATTAAGCCAATCACATAGTACCTCTTACGCCAGAAAGATGGCCATCGTGCACGTTTGTCCAAAAAGATATTACCGTGTCCGTGCACCTCGGGCACGGTTTCGGCTGAGGCACGATTTGCAAAATCAACGTGTTAACTTTACCTCACTATTATTCAACAACCACAATACATATAGAGGCCGCGCTTACAGCTATTAAGAGAAGAGAGCTAGGCGAAAAAATTGTATATTAGAAATATGCTAATAAATATAGTGTTAGGCGCACGGCGTTGTTAAAGCGCCACTAAGGTGTTATGCGTACACGACGTAACAAATATATTAACATATTAGCACTCCACCCATAATAGGAAGCTGAGCTTATAAAATATATAAAAGACCTTACTAAAAGATGTCTTCTACTTATAAGAGCTATAATATAATTATACGCATTAAAACTAGCTAAAAAGGATATCTCTAAGAGCTAGGTTACACACTTCCTGGCGCGTAATAAGGATAACTTAATATCTTACTAGATACCTACTATAGATTCTATACAGCACAACGCTAATTCCTCTAAGAAATATAGCTTATATTTTTAACTACTTTAAGAGAAAATTACTAAGTATAAAATCTAGCCTTAGGATACCTATAATATAGATAAGAAAGGCTTTATAATTAGAGTACTTATAAAGTTAAAAAGAATCTTTAGTAAAGAGGCCTATATATATAGGCGTATAAGTACTACTCTTTAAGATAGCTCTTATAAGTAGATAACACTATTAGTGTTAATTTACACTAATAGCACTATACTACTACTATCTATTATATATCTAGCTACTTCTAGAGATATATAAGCTAGCTAGGTTAAGGATATTAAGCTAGGCATCTATATAGTATATTTTATAACTTCTCTATTAGGCTAGATAAATAATAAGATAGGCTTTATATAGCTTAAATAAGTTTTTAATTACTATATAAAGTAGAAGGCATAGCAGAGATAGTAATTACTTATTATTAATAGGCACGGTAGCTATATAATAACTAATTTTATTAACTTCTATAATAAGAATAGGATACTACTCTATATCTTTCCTCTATATTTAACTTATACACTATAGCTACTAGATATTAGATACTTTAGTCTACTAGTATTAAACTATAGTTAAGAGCTTATAAAACACCTCTATATAATATATAGATAGATCCCACTTAATAAGCGCTACTTCTTCTTATTATTCTAGAGTGCCTAGAGCTCTATATTTAATAAGAAGCTAATACTTAGCTTATTTAAAGCTACTAGTATATCACTACTTAATCTAGATAGGATACTTAATAGGTTTAAGCTATTAATACTAAATAGCTTAGAATTATTAAGATTATCTACCTTAGTCTACTTAGGTAGTAATTGGTAGAAAATAGAGACGTTAATTAATAGATCTATAGAGGATATACACTCTAGAAAGACGCGTAAAGTAATAAGAACTCTTTACTACCTTATTATCTAAAATAAGCTTCTTGTTACGATCCATACCTATTAAAGGAAGAAGGTGGTTAAGTATAGAATATAGGAAGCACAAGGAACAGTAGATAGCTACTAGAACTACGCATTAGCGCGTCATATAACCTAGTTATATAAAGTGCTTAGTAGTACGTAATACTAAGCACTTATATAAGATACTTAGGCGCTTAGCTCTACTAAGCACTAAGCGGGATAAGTATATAATTACTATAAGAATCCCTTATAGATTCCCGTATTTAATCTAAGTTATCTAATATTAGGAACCTACTTAGTAACTTAACTATTAACCCCTTATAATTATATTAAGTATACTATACTACTTTATACCTCTACCTCTATAACCTAATATCTTACTATTAATAAACCTAAGTCCCTTAACTAGGCCTTAATATTTTAAACACTAATCCTTTAAGATATCTAATAGTAGAAGTAAGTCTAGTATTTCTATTATTACACCCCCACCGAGGACGTATTAAGGAAAAGGACCTAAGGATATTATAAAGCTAGACTACTATAATAGAAGTTAATATAAACTTTTATAATAGCTCCTTTAGATAAATCTTTACTTTACACTTATAAGGAATAAAGTTACGCTATAAAATAAGGTTATATTTATAGTTATATACCTTAGGGGTAAAGTAGGAAAATAGATCTAACCCTTCCTTAGTAAACACCTTAATAAATAATATAACAACTAGGGTATTACTATAATATTTAACAACTAGTCTTATTTTAAGAGTCTAATAAATAATAACTTCTCCCTAGCTAAGGAATAAGCTATAGTAGAAAGATATATTTAAGAGCTACTCTAAACTTAATCTACCGTAGAATATATAATTAAATTCTAATCTTACGCTATATATACTAGATAGGATAATAAAGCCCTAATAGCTATATATAAGTAGGGATTAAAGAGTAAAGTCTATATAGAACTTATATAATCTAGAGTAAGTATATAGACACTTAAAGACCTTTAGGATAAAGTAGTTAGGATTAACACTAATTTATTTAAACTAGATTAAGAACTATAAAATACTATAACTAAGACACCCTAATATAAACTAAATAAGAGCCGGTCTTACCACAATATTAGAAAAGAAAAGATAGGGATATACTCTAACCTATATAGACTATAGTTAATAGATCTAAGTATAACGATCCTAAAAAAGGGAAAAATAACTAGTATAGAAAAGAAGAGCATAACGTACTACGCCTATAGGAAATAAGGATATATAGCTAGAAATTATTAAAGTAAAGATAAAAATAAGAATAAAGTATTTTAATAGCTTAATATAATAGCTATAAAAGGAATAACTAAATCTAAAGAAGAATAGACAGTTATTTAGGAAGGAGATATAATAGAAGAAGATAAACCTACTTCTTTAGAAAGTCTAATTACAGAAATAAAGGGATAGGATAAAGACACTATTATAAACTACCCTAGAATCTAAGTAGAAGATTACCTAGTTAAGGAAGAAAAACCTCTTATAAAAGATAAATAATAAGTAGAGGATAATTCTAATAAAGAAAACTAAGACTCTAAGGAACTAGCTAACTAGTAGCAGAAATAAGGAATAATTCTATACTTTAAACAAGAAGTATACACACAAAATAGAAATCTTATACCTAAGCTATACTAAGATATATATTAATAACTCTAGGAACAACTAAAAGCTATTAACCTAAGAGAAGCTAAAGAAGAATATATAAATAATAATTCCTATTTAAATCTATAAAGAAGACTCTACTAAATAGATAAGCTAGAGGAAGTAGATAACAAATATAAGGAAGAGGACCTTAAAAAAGATAAAGAAAGTCTTAGGAATTATAAAGAAAGTAATAAAGAACCCTAAAGAAAAAAATATAAACTTTAACACACTAGACTAGAAGACCTATAGATAAAGCTATATAGTAAATAAGTAAATTAGGAATTACTACAGCAACATATAATTATAAAAGATAGACTTAACCTAAGATACTACCTAGACTATCGCAACAAGAATTACATATATATTAAATAGCAACTATACACTATAGATAAATATAAAATATACTATAATATAAAGACTCTATATAGCCTATAGCCTAGGAAGAGAATAGAGTGTATATATTATTTCTATAACTATACTATAAAATAGTATAAAGATCACCTATATAATAAAAGGGAAAGAAGATACTTCTTAGGATATAAGGATCCTACTAAGTAAATAGTGTTAATAACACTAATAAATAGCAAATATACCTAGGAAATATAGTAAATATACCTAAATAAGTAATATAAGAGACATTAGTAAGATAAATAGATTTAAGAATTTAAGATTAATAAATCTTTTTTAGATAAATAAGAGTTAGCTCTAGGAATATTCTAAAATCCTTAGCTATAACTAACTCTAAATAACTAGTTCAACTACTAGTTATAGTAAATAGAAAGAGACTAAGAGTAATAATTAATTCTAGAGCGTAATAAAACTATATCTTAGATAAAGGAATAAAGAAAGCTAGACTTTCACTTTAGGAAATAGAACTATATAAGATAGGAGTAATTAATAGAGTAATAATATAAATAATTAGATTTTAAGCCCATATAATAATAGAGATAGGAGGAATACTATTAAGTATCTATATAGACTATCTTAGACTAGCTACCTATAAATTAGTCTTAGGTATAAATTAGCTAATAAATGCTAATCCTTAAATAGATTAGAATAAGAGAACCCTTAAACTAAGAGATACTAGAGATATTATAGATATCTAGCCTACACATCCTAAGAAAGGGATAGTAGATAAGTAAGCAAGTATAATATAACTTAGAGCGATAACAATAAACTTAAAAGAGGTAGTTAACTATACTAAGAATAAGCTAGTGACGGATAGGGAAGTAAATAAACTTACCTAGCTACCTAAAAAATAAAAAGATACTAAGGTACCTTAAGAATATAATAAATAGAGTTATCTATTTAAGGAAGTGGTAGATAACTAAGTATTACTAAAGTATTAACCCTAGGACTATATAATAGTCCTATAGGAAGGAAAATAACTAAGAAAGGAAAAACTAAGACTAAGATTAGAATAAGAACTCTAATAATAGAAAGAATTTATTAAGAAAAACCTTAAGAAAGGATATATAAGAGAATCGGAATTAGAAGTAGAATATAAAATATTATTTATACTAAAGAAAGGAGAAAATATACCTAACTAACCCTATATTAACTACTAACACCTAAATAGTATTATAGTAAAAAATAGCTATCTGCTACCTAATATAGTAGAATTATAGGATAGACTAGGAAGAGTAAAATATTTTACTACCTTAGACCTAAGGGATAGATACTATCTAATTAGGATTAAAGAAGGAGATAAATAGAAAACAGCCTTTAGAACTAGATTTAGATATTATAAATATATAGTTATACCTTTTAGACTTACTAATGTACTAGGAACATTCTAAGTACTAGTTAATAATGTACTATAGGAATACCTAGATATCTTTATAACCGTATACCTAGATAATATAATAATCTTTTCTAAAAACCTAGAAAAGTATATTAAATATATATAGAAGGTACTTATATATTTAGACAAATACTATTTATAACTAAAACTAGAGAAATATAAATTTTATAAATAAGAACTAGAATACCTAGGATATATAGTTAATATAGAAGGAATAAGGATTAGTAATAAAAAGATTAAGAAGATAAAGAGCTAGCTAGAACTAATAACTATAAAGGAGATTTAAAAATTTTTAGAATTCTATAAATTCTATTAAGAATTTATAAAAAACTATTTAGATATTATAAAACCTTTAACTAATTAAATAAAGAAGATACCTAACTCTAAAGACCCTAACTATACCTTCTCTAATATATTCTAGAAACTAAAAAATATATAGATTATAGTACTTATACTTATACACTTTATATTAGAAGATCCTATAAGATTTAAAACTAATGCCTCTAGTAAAGGATTAGGATTCTATATAAAATAATTAAGATTAAAGAAATAGAGAGTAGTAGTGTATAAATTAAAGGCTATAACCCCTCTAGAAACAAGATATAATATATATAACTAAGAACTATTAGTAATAGTAGAAGTATTTAAAAAATAGAGAAGATATATATATAGTTATAGAGAACTTAAAGTCTATACTAACTATAAGAACCTAATATACTTTACTACTATAAAAGAATTAATTAGATAATAAATTAGATAGGCTAAATACCTTAGATAGTTCTAATTTAAAATCCTATATAAACCTAGGAAAGAAAATATAATAGTAAACACCCTAAGTAGAAGAAAAGACTTAGTTAGAGAAAAAGAAGTTATAAAAGAAATAATATTAAAAAAAAATAAGGATAGATCCCTTAAACTATCTAGAAAAGAAATAAACATAATAAATATCTAAGAAATACTAAAAATAGAGGAAGAAAGAATAATATAATAACACTATAATAACCTATTATATAGACACCCTAGAATTAAAAGAATAATAGAAATTATCTAAAGAAAGTATAACTTCCTAAGGATAAAAGAAAAGATTATAAAATATATTAAGATATATAGAGATTACTAAAGAAATAAATATAATAGCTATACCTTATATAGATATATATAAGCTATTAAGATACCTAATAAACTCTAGACAAACGTTATAATAGATTTTATTACAAGACTACTAAACTCTAAAGATCTAGTTATAGGAAAAAGCTATAATAGAATCTTAGTGATTATTTACATATTTACAAAATATATAGAAATAATTCTATTCTATAATAAATTTATAGTAGAAGACCTAGTATAGATTATACTAGATAGGTTAATCTAATATTACAGAATTCTAGAATTAATAATTAGTAATTAAGATAAACTATTTATATTAAACTTCTAGAAAACACTTATGGCATTAATAGGAATAAAAAGGAAGCTATTAATAGCTTATTATCCTTAAATAGATAGATAAATAGAAAGAACTAATAGAAGTATAAAAATATATCTAAGAATCTACTACAACTATAAATAGAATAATTAAGTATAACTATTACCTATAGCTTAACTATCACACAATAATTAAGTATTAGAAATAATAAAATAAACACTATTCTTTATAAATTATAGAAGATATCTATATCTCTTTAGAAATAAATTACTAACTAATTAAAAAATGTAAAAAGCTATAGATATAGTAAAAGATATAAAAGAAATATATAAAAAAATAAAATAAGAAAGTAAGAAAATATAAGAAAAAAGTATATAATATTAAAATAAGAAATAAAAAATAGTACCTTAGCTAAAAAAGGGGGATAAGGTATATTTAAAAATAAAGAACTTACGTATAAAAAGACCTAGTAAAAGTCTTAACTATATAAAAGTTAGACTATTTTTAATCTCTTAATAAATATTACTAGTTAATTATAAGCTATAACTACTACTAGATATAAAGATACATAATATATTCTATATATTATTATTAGAACTAGTAGACCTAGAGATACTACTATAAATAATATTTAAGTATAAAGTTAATAAAGAAATTAAGTATAAAGTAGAAGACCTAGTTAACTATTATAAAATAGGAAGAAGAGACTTCTAAAGCACTAACTTCTTCTAAGAATAGCTAGTAAAATAGAAAGGTTACCCTTTATCTAAGAATATATAAAAACCTAAAATTAATCTCTAGAACTATAAATAATTATTAGTAAAGAAGTAAAAGGAATAAAAAGACACCTATTACTATATAAAGAAAGGACTACAATACTATACCTAGTAAGAACTAAAAAGAATATATAAAGAAGAGATTAGAGAGAACTACCTACTATACTATAAGGATTATTAAATCCTAGGGCTCTTAGAAAACAAAAAATAGAAAATATAAAGAGGGAAAAATATACCTATCTAGAAGAAGTAATAGGAAGCTTTAAAGATAAACCTATAACTATAGGAACATCTAAATTATTCTAGAAAGAAGAATTAATATCTTCCTAAGTAGACTAGACGCCCACGCTTAGCTTAGTAGGCCTAGAGGGCTAAAGAGCTAAAGGAGAATCTTTATCTAATAAAGTAAGCGACGTACTCTCTATAGTAATAGCCTCTACTACCTACTTCTTATTTAAGGCTAACTATTTTACTAACCTATCTTCTTTCATATAAGTAATATATATAGCCTTAAACGCTATATCTTATTCTTTATACGCCTTTTTAATTTATGTATCTAACTTCTTCTTCTTAGTAACTAAGTAAGAAAACTTATTCTTTATTACTACTATATTATATAGAACCCTACTATTTATATACTCCCTACACTTCCCTAAGTGAATAGAAACCTTATAAACCTATTTATAAGCTATATAAGTTAAATATTTATTAACTATAGTATCACTAAAGGTATTAATAGTAAGGATAAAGTCTTTATAATAATAGGTACTAGGAGTAATATAATTAGCCGGCATGTTTTATAGGACGTGAAAGATAAGGAGGGGGATAATATTATAATCTATACCTATTAAGGGAAGAAGGTGGTTAAGTATAGAACGTAGGAAGTATAAGGAATAGTAGATAGCCGCTAGAACTATACATTAGTGTGTTATATAACCTAGTTACGTGAAGTGCTTAGTAGCACGTGACACTAAGCACTTATATAGAATACTTAGGCACTTAGCTCTGCTAAGCACTAAGCAGAATAAGTATATAATTACTATAAGAATCCCTTATAGATTCCCGTGTTCAATCTAAGTTATCTAACATTAGGAACCTACTTAGTAACTTAACTATTAACCCCTTATAATTATATTAAGTACACTATACTACTTCACACCCCTACCTCTACAACCTAACATCTTGCTATCGATAAACCTAAGTCCCTTAACTAGGCCTTAACACTTCTCTACTATAAGATAGCTACTATAAAAGAAGCTCTATAGAAGAAAAAGTAGCACTCTATAAAATATAAAGTTCTACCTTTATAGTAGTATTAGGAGTATTATAGAGGTGCTATTTTCTAGAGCCCTTACGCTAAGAGAGAAGTAGAGAAATAATATAAGATTTTTTAATACTTTATATATAAAGAAGAGCTTATAAAAGCTAGTAAAAAAGAGCTTTAATATAATAATAAGCTACTTAAAGAGAAGCTTATAGAGGAGAAGCGTATAGTATAAGAGGCAGCTAAATTAGTGCGCAAGAAAGAGAAGGCTAAGAAGGCTAAATAGGTAGCTGCGCGCGTACAAGAAAAGTAGCACTAAAAGGTAGAGAGAGACGCTTAAAAAGCTTTATAATTATCCTAAAGAGGTAAGAAGGCAGCTTTAAGGCCTTTTATTAAGCAGAAAAAGCGTGCGCGGCGTGCTAGAGGTAGTGGAAATAGTAAGTCGTCTAATATGGCTGCGCCAGCGCCGGCGCCTACTATTAACTCTCGCGGGCGCAAAATTACTCAGCCAGCTAGGTATATATAGAGTTATTTTATCGCATAGATTAATAGAGTACTCCACTAAAAAATCTTGCGATAATATTATTTGTACGTGGCTCTGGAGCCTTATATACAGAATAGCTGTTATTTTCAAAAATCGTGCCTCAGCCGAAACCGTGCCCGAGGTGCACGGACACGGTAGCACAGGCCAAGCTTTGTGCATGGTCCACCCACGACAGGGGTTCCTAGAACGTCGGGTCTCACCAGAATATCACCATGCAATGTTTGCGGAATAGCAGATCGAAAATCTTGAAAGAATCATTCTTCTCTAATTAGCTTCTGCTGATTGGGTGTGAGTGCAAGAAGCAGCAGCATATTTTGGTTGCGAACAGCCCTGCTGGGCCCGAACCATGAATGGGATGCCTCATACCACTATATGAACAAGTCGTACCATACCCTAGTCGGTAGGTTGCGTGGCTGCAACATCACCTAAAAGCAAAGACATGAACACACCAGAGAACAGTGGGGACCTCCATAATGTAGTGATAGACGTTCAGACCACATCAGTCCCCCTGGTTTATCCCTGAAGTGGCGGAGACAGGTTTCCGAGGTCTATCGAGCCCTGCATGGCAGATGTGCGGCGGAGGAGACATGAGATGAGGGCAGAGGATCCTCATATCCGTCATTGACTTACTAACGGGGATATGCTGGAAGGTCTCTTTCTCATAAGCACTCCTTTGTCGCCTCCATTCTATCGGCGGAATCGGATCTTGTCTGGATGATTGAGGAGACAAAATGAAGTTGTCGAGTGTTGTACTTTTGCTTGCATACTCACTGGCTGGCTCGGTGAATTTGGTAGTAGCACAGCAACAATTGCCAGCCTGTGCGGTGAGTAAATTTTCTACCTCTTCATATTCATATATGCATATCTGATCAGAGACTGATCTTTGCAGGCAACCTGCCTTGAGAAAAGTCTCAAAGCTCAAGACACATGCACCGCTACCAACACAACATGCATCTGCACAGATGCGCCACTGAATGCAGCCATACAAGCATGTGTACTACAAGGCTGCACCGTTATCAACGCTCTAGGTATGTAAACAGTAAATTCTAATAAGCTTCATATACTGATTTACTTAGCTGCGCAGAATGTCACCCAAACCATGTGCGGCGCCGAGGTACGGGACATTACGCACATCACACCCATTATCTCAGGTACGACAGGAGGCGCGGCCTTGATCGCCGTCATCATTCGTGTGTGGATGTCTGGAAGGAACTTCTGGCTTGATGACGCTATGTGTGTGATTGCCGTTGTATTCGCCCTCGTTATGGCCATTTTTTCATTCAAGATGTCGAAATTGGGGTTTGGAAAAGACATATGGACGCTCAAACCAGATGACATCTACCTCAATGTTCAGGTACGCGCAATATCACAGTTTTCGCAGTACCATACCGTCCACTAACTCGCTGCCTAGTACACTTGGCTTGCAGAAATCTTCTGGTTTACGTCCGTCGGCTGCACCAAGCTAGCATTCCTCTTTCTATACCTTCGCGTCTTTCCACGCCAAAAACTTCGCAAGGCAGTGTACAGTTTGATCGGCGCAGAAACGCTAAGCACGGTCATATTTACCATCATTATCACCGTCAACTGCCTTCCTATAACATACATTTGGACTTCATGGGATGGACAACACACGGGCAAATGCATCAATTTGAACGCCGTTGTTTGGGCCCACGCGGTGATCGACATTGTCTTCGACTGCATCGTCTTTGCTTTACCCATCCCAGAGCTCATCAAGCTGAAGATGAGCCTGAAAAAGCGCATCATGATTATTGTTATGTTCAGCGTAGGCGGAGTGTACGTGTTTCATCCCCAACCATTCATCGTACTCTGCGACTAACAATGTTCTAGCGGCACCATAGTTTCAATTCTCCGCCTCCAATCTCTCCTCGCCTTCGCCAACTCCAAAAATCCCACTTGGGACAACTGCCCTACCGCGTACTGGTCCGTACTCTCCTGCTTTGTCGGCATCTTCTGCGCCTGCATGCCTTCTTTGCGACGCTTCATGACTTTTGTCTTCACGAACTGCTTTGCCTCGTCCCAGCAAGACTCAAAATATAAACACCACGAGGACGGCACACCAAACGCACGTCTTTAGAGCAAAAAGCTCTCTAGTGGGAGGAAAGCGTCGAGATCCGTCATTGAATCAGCATTGCATAGCTTTGGAGGCATTGCCAAGACTGTGGATACGACAGTCACAAGGACGGATGATGATGAGCTGGATCTTGTTCAAGCAAGAAACAAGGCGAGACCCACGCAGGAGGCTTGGAGTGAGGGGGATGCTAGCGATAAAAGCGATAATAGAAAGCAGATGCATCGCATCTGATAGAATCCGTAACGAGCCGCATCAAGCGTGTCGACTCAATTGCGAGGACATACGAGCAAAGAAGTGTCATTTGAGCAGTAAATCGGATATCGTAGACATGTAAAATTAATTGAATCAAAAGGGAAACATTTGTGCATCTTGCTCAGGCATGGGTAGCGCTAGGTTATAGAGCTTCTTTACTGTCCTTCACCGTGAAAGAATCAGGCTCTACCCGAACGAGTTCCTGGTTAGAATAGCACAATGTTGCGATATGCTCAGATTAGCGAGTTCATAAAAATACACTCAATCGGAAATACATCACTTAGTTCGAGATCTTTCCTAGTACCACCTGTTAAACCAACGCTCGACCAGAAATGTTTCTTCATAATCTCGTGAAAATCCGCAGTCTTGATAAAGTTGCTTATCCAACTGCGATTTTAAAGAAAGGCGCTTGTTCTTATTTAGTTATATTAAGATATAATATTATAGAGGATATGGTTATATTGATCAGTGCAAATGTGAGCTCAAGTCCTGGGTATCGACGCATAAGGGCATGCTGAGCAGAGATCGGGTATGAAACTCATGGGACCTGCTTTCGGTGGGTAGGATTGCATCCATGTAGCCCAGGGAAGTGCAGTTTCTATACAATTTAGGCAAACTGATGTATAAGAGGATTCAAAAACGATTGTTTGTCTTACGCTTCTCTTCATCATACTTTCTAATAACCAGTGATCCGTGCCCCGACGCTTACTCAGCATGCTTTGTCATTCATGCCTTTCCTGATCATCACTCAACTTTCTCTGTCACATGATATCAAAAATGTCCCTGCTGCATTATCACACCCCATTGAGATTAGTAATAATATTATACTCTTTATTACAGAGAATTATCGCGTAGTACTCTACTCTGGGCGCACTTAGTGAATAGAGATATTATAAGGATGAAGCTACATGATGCCATTGTTCCTTCTCCGGCGAAATTGTAATAGTAGGACGAGTAAATCACTGGATAATTGTAGTAAAGACAATGTTTTGTATTGACACTTAGACCGTTAAGTCTTTTGCTATTTGCACATTGCCTTGGATCCGTAGCAAGGTTAACTCTCTCAGCTCTCCCGCTGCCTTGAATTCGCTTCCATTGACAATTGTTCCCTTACTGATGCGATTGCTCAGGAGGCATGCACTTCCCCCAGTTGAAGCTTATGCCCTGCTGCACTCCAAAATCGGACTTGCCATTATTGGGCTCCCGAGGATCCTGTCCGCTAACCTTCCCATGGGCACCCCGCTTCTTCGTCGTGAGGCTAAGTGTGGTCAGGAATGTGATTTCCTTCGCGCCACCGCATCCATCGTTCACGCCGAAAATAGTCACAATCTGGTTCTTAGTGCCGAACACGTCCCAGCTGCTCCCAGTCTTGAGGGGCCCGTTAACGACGATGGAGTCCTGAATCTGATAAAAGGAGTAGGGTCAGCCAAATGAACTCAACCGAAAAAAAAATCAAAACTTGATAGGTAAGACGAGAAGCAGACAGGACTTCATACCACTAAATCGGTTTTGGATTTATATAAGAATTCCCACTTCGCTTCAACGCCTTCATCCAAGTCGTACGCCGCAAGCACCTTTGTCCCATTGACGTTCATCGCCAATTGGTACACATTTCCTTCCTCCCTTGTGTTGTTATTCTTGAACTCGCGATATCGAAGCGTTGTCTCGCACCAAGAGTGCGCCTCCATCTGCCCACGCTCGTTATGAATCTCAGCCTTGAGATGCGGGTAGGCAAAATGGAAGTAGTCGATGACATAATATCCATCTTGAACGGTATGCTCGCGAAAGGTTGGGCGTGTGACAAAGCCTTTGGAGGGATCGGCGTCGAGGTCGGGGCAGCCGGGGCCGTTGAGCTTAGTGATTTCAAACTCAAAGCCAGGTGGGATGAAAAGGTCGGCTGGATCGGGAGTACCGGATTTTTGGGGTGCAGGAGCGGCGGCGACGGCGCCCAGTAGAGCGAGGGAAGCGAGGAGTGACTTCATGGTCGAAGATCGTGTTAGATAACAGTGCGAGTCTCTGGGTTTCCAAATGAGAGAGTAGTCGGTGGGTTGGCATACATACCTTCAGTCGTCGCGGACATCTTATATGTGTTGACGAAAAGCTGAGATGATCGTATCAAGAGGGCTACGACCTGACGGAACGCTGTGAGAGACGGTATAGTAGTAATTTCAGAGAGGGGCATCTGATTCTGCAAATAATCTGAACATAGAGTACTACACCCCCCTCAGCTTGGGGAAGAGAAACGTGGGTCTCTGAGATAGGCGTTCTAAACTCCAGACTATGCCGCATAGTTCTGCCAGGGATAAACTCTCGAACAGCAAAATAAAGAGACAAGCAGAGGCTATTTAGCACGTAAATGGATGATGATGTCGACAGGCGTCTCACCGGTATCCGAGAGGGCCGTTCTGGCTGACGTGCGCTTGGCATCCCCGTATAGTCGGAGTGTTACACTTATCACTCGCACGAGAGAAAGATCGCGTGGTCGTTCACTCTCTTTATAACTAAAAGATCCGGTAATGAACTCTGTTGATGAGGCAACCTTCCCAGGCACCAAAGCAGCTTTTGAAGGGATCCTGCAAGCCTATATTCTGCAATCTACCGCGTACATGATGCCGTTGGGGCTATTTAGTCTCAATCATCCCGGAATTTAGGATGGATGTATGCTTCCCCGCATTTTGACTATCGGTAGATAAGCTCGACCATGGTCTAGGGAGAACTGCATCTCGGAGTGTTACGGTTGCGGAACGGAGTTGGTTGATCATGTGGAAGGATGAATTAGTTAACTCGCATCGACTCCTCAAAGAGGTTAGGTTTCATGCTCAAGACAAATCAATTGGTGAGGCGATCATCCTTCCGAAACTCTCTTCTAGGATGATGACGAATGTTCCTGCTCGACTACACCTGGTTAGGACGGATTATCTTAGATCCTCGCTAAATATCAAGTTAATGCAACTATCTTATTTAGTAGCTACGCTTTAGCTCTGTACTTATTACATGTCTATGATATGTAAATCTGTCGCTTACATCTTTCACTCTCAGCGCCTCATATCTCGGTTATTTGATATTTCACTTAGATGCTGAAGTAAACATTTGGGTCTCACTATCAATCGGCGACAGCGACTTCCGTTGAGGCACCAGAAGATAGACTTCGTTCGTAACGATAGACCGCATCTATACTAGCTAAATGTTAATATAGTGCCGCGCCGTCCAATTTTATACTCCTGATCCGTGTGCTCTATAACCTGCGCATCCCTAAACATCTTCTCGTTGTCCGTATACAGCATGGATCTATCAGCATTGTACCACATATTCTAGCATAGAAAGTCCAGGCAGTAAATAATATGAGCGACGGATCTTGCTTGCTCTACTTCAATAAAGTGAGTGGAAGCGGGTGAAAAGGAAAGAAGGAAGAGTTTCAAGCAGTGGATGTTTTGATAGACAGCTACGAAGTACGAATAGTCGGGCAATCTGTCTTTGCACAGTGCAATCTCGGGTAGAGGTTTTACGACTGCTATATGTGATCCTTTCGCATTTTTGAAGCAGCCTCAAGGAGTTACTTTCCAGGGTATAATTGATAGCACAGAACAGAGAAAAACCGGCTACAAGAGGACCTAGTATTTGGCCATCCCTTCCATGATAGCAGCGTGCACTTCGTCCACTGGCCTTCCATTCCACAGCACCCAGGGTGCTACAAAGCGATAGTCATTTTACTTTACCGACATGAGACGAAACATCGCCCGCATACCGTACGATGAGCATAATGATACTTGACCAGCCGTGCGAACGAGCTCTGGTCTCTGCCTTGCATACTCCAAGACATTTGCGGCAATTCCAGCAGCCACTGCTGTTGCGTAAGAAGTACCAGATTTATACACCGTCTGTCCCTGCCACATTGACTCAATGGTGACGCCCAGGGTAGCAAAATTGTTATCGTCCCGAAGCGGGACGGGATTGAATAGGGCCATATTCCCCACGCCGTCCGTTGCAGATATTCCAATGGCGTACCGATATGTTACGAGAGGGTTGTTTCAAGCATTGTCTGTGTCGTCCGAACTCGCTGAAAAGATAATTATATTCATAGATTCCGCGTTCATGAGTTCACTATCTATAGAATTGTCTTTATCCTGAAAAGCCAAGGGTATCGTAATTATATCAGCCCCGTAGGATAGTACGGCCCAGTTGATAGCCTGAAGATGAGTCAGGTGTGAAAATTCCATGTTATGAAAATTAATTTTGTGATTACTCACTTGAGCAATGATGTTTATATCCAATTTTTCAATCGACGTACCCTGAGAAATTTTGGCCATGGATATCTCAGCAGCTGGAGCAACACGGAGCAGCAAGCGCATCGTGTGTGTTCCGTGTCCGTTGGAATCACTCATGTCGGCAGACTCTCCAACCCAGCTTTGAGAATCTTTGATCCGTCCCGATCTGAGAGCACCCCTAATCATGGGGTCGCTTACATCATAGCCCGTACTTAGAATAGCAATCCTGACAGCTCCTTCACCCCGCTTCTTATGTGCGTATTTGGACGGGCGGAATGAGATATCATTTTGCTCTACGAACTTGGACATCCGTCTCAAAAACGCTCGAGAGCTGTTCAAAGCCCTGTTGTGGTATCAGCAAGTGACGAAAATATAATCAAAACTGATGAAAGATGTGATGCTGACCTTAAATCGCCCTCGCTTTGCCCAATGTCAGGATTAACTAGACCTGGTTGGTACTGCTTTAGGAGTTCAACCACGCTTTGGTGCCCGTTTGTGCGTGCAAGTTCCTTTGCTAAATCTGTCGACTTGACTTTGCCATCCCGAAGTAGGAGTTTAACTACGTCCTCATATCCCTTTTCCGCTGCATGCGAAAGTGGCGTAAATCCATTCGAGTCCTCCAATTCAACATCAATCCCCTCTTCTTTGAGCAGCAATTCGACTACTGCAATGCATTCATTGGCTGCTGCTCGTGATAGTGGCGTTGCTCTAGTTGAATTCGTCGAGTTTATATTGACTTGGTTGTTTCCAAGGAGGACTTTAACGACTTGCTCCTTCCCATTTGCTGCGGCCAAAGATAATGGGGTTGACCCAGTTGAGTCCTTCCTATCCGGCTTAATTCTATCATGAGCAAGAAGCAGCCTGACCACTCCCTCATGGCCACTGGCGGCAGAGATTAGCAATGGAGTTGATTTTGATTTTTTTTCTCTAGAATTGGGATCGGCCTCATTATCCTCAAGTAACAACCGAACTACAGCCTCGTGCCCGTTTAATGCCGCCCACCATAGCGGCGTCCGTCCTCCACTATCCTTCCGGTTTGGACCAAATGGACCTTCTTTAAGTAGTCGTTCGACCATTGCCTCGTGCCCAACTTTGGAGGCGTACAGCAAGGGGGTTCGACCAGCACGGATTTCCCGCGATATCACGAGGGGCAGGACGCAAAGTAAGCCCTCGTCTCTCGATCCTAGTTGCGCCTCGGTGAACCTTTCCGCAATACTAGACAATAACTCGTTTGACAATTGAAAATCCTGATATATGCCTTGTATTATAATCTCTCCGATGTCCTCCACGATGTTGATCAAGGCCTTGGTAAATGACGCGAAGATTTCTTGAGCGCATAGCGACAGGAGAGAGCAGCTGGTCGGCGTTGTCCATACTTGACACGTCTCTTTAACACCTGTATGAGGCGAACGGTCTCTTACATGCCAGCCAAACAGCCGATTTGCACTTTTTTGGCGGCTCTCCTTGTCTGATGATGCTTCGAATAGCTTTTTGTGGTTCCACAGCGTATTCGGATCCCCAATATCTTTCTCTTCGAGCTGGAGTTCATATTCAGACTGAGGGATCTCACTGGAAAACCATAGCATTAAACCCGTTTCGAATGGACGCTCGTTCCACGAAATGATCCGTTGTACTCCTGAACTAGATGTATCGGTGATGGCAGAATCTGATTTCAGCGACCATACCCAAAGGCCCAGGAGGGCTTCCAACTCATGTACATTCTTGAATTTCCAAGAACTTCCCAAGTTTTTGGACTCGTTCGATTGGCGAAAAAGTTGTAGATATACATCTTGTTGCTTCTGGAGCTTAGATTTATCTGAACCGTCCCCCGGGCGCCGAGAAACGGACGAGACACTGCAAGTAAAGCTCCAGAAAACTGTTTTCTCATCCTTGGGATGCTGATTGAGCATAGGAGCGTTTGGAAATACCTTATTGAAAGTAGACTCGATGGCCGCGGCGAGCCGCCACGCAACGCTTCGGACTTCGACCATGTCAGTTTTAAAATTTCTTGCACCGCCAGTAGAATCTGCCCGGTTTGCCGTTGACTGGGTAAGTTCCGCAACTCGACTTCGATACATGAGTAATTTGCTAGCTACGCTTGAACTATTTGGGAAAGGCTCTTGTCCGCGTCTAATTGTCTCATTCAGATTGATGGGTGTGCCGCAGAATCTCCATGTATAGTGCTTATCGAAATTCAGCTCATCACTCGACTGATTCAGATCACGTTCGATCAACTTCCGGCCGAGGTGGATAGCGAGCCAATCGAGTTCGTGCCCAATAACTTCATGTGAGCATTCAGAAAGCAAGTTGGCGTTGGCGTCCAGACGCTGCATGCGGAGCATAGCCCTTACCGCGCTCATAGCCAGTACTGCTCCAAGCTGGGCTACGGAGACGGCTGAGTGGATGCCCCGCATACCGACAAATTGCAAAATAAAGCCAGGAACGGTGATGCCGGTTGCTACCCAGACCGCTAGTTCCGGTTTCGGTGAGAGGCGTTTCCATGATGTGGTGTACTTCTGTAACGGTTTTTCAGCATCGCCGTAGCAGAATGAGTCAAAAGTTTGGTCTCCGATAACTTGCCCTCCAGGCTGCACCCAGTAAAGGGCGGATCGACGTCCATCTCCGATGGTGCTGTTTCTGGAGAAAATTTTCTCCTCAGTGCTCTGACCTACAAGAAATGCACAGAGGTAAATACCACTACAGACCAAAATAGTGCCAACTATCATCAACGGACAGGCATACCGCTTGGGCTCTTCACCCTCTTTCTCCCATTTGAGAATGTATGACACAACAACTGCAAATACTAAAACACCCGCTTGTAAGGTCAACCCCAGTATTGCAGCGCCCACGGACAAGCGTGTAGGTTGTCGCTTGATGCCAATATTGAGAGAAAGGTTGGGAGCGAAGTTGACTGGGTCAGACCCTTCGGCGAATTGTTTAATCGGGGTCCAATCTTTTTGACTCCTCTCCGTTTTGATGTAGTCCTGGAATGTGTATATCCCCACACTGTTGCCAATCTTTGAATAATCTGGCTCTTGAACGTCGGGGTCGAAAACTATCTCCAAAATCTTGGGGCTGCCGAAGACCCTGGCGATGCCTCCATTGCCATGGAGCTCGCAGACGTCGCGGCTGGTTGACGAGCATAGCTCGGCCTCAGCAATCCCTTCAGCCTCCTGCGCCCTGCCTATGAGGGCCCGTGCTTTGGAGCTTCCGCACACTCGAATCGCCGAGACCACCGCGGTCAAGATGCCCATGGGCGCCATGGCAAAAATGAAGTAATCAAGCATGGTAATGCTCTCGCTCATGTACTGCTTTGTGATTTGCTCACCGAAGAGAGAAATGAATGGCGCGAGGTCGGTCGCAAGGTTGTTAGCAAAGTCATCCCAGCCGTCCGCCAGGGCGACAGCAAAGAATGATGCGAGGCAGCAAAGGAGCCAAATCATTGTCATGGTGATAGTACAAATGATGAGATGATATGCCCAACAACCTCAGGCAATACTAGATTTTGATAGAAGTAAATCCTCATGCGACTACTGTTCTTTCTGGCATAGATCCGTAGTTTCATTTTAATCAGAGGCAAACAGAAAGGCTCAGGTTGTGAGACGAGATACTCTCCTTTCCAGCACATTGGGATCCTAAGCTTAGAATTCCACGTGGACAAGTTGTCGCG
>JADMIO011280029.1_pt1 | contig 55825 bp, 40 predicted proteins | sample 8958161 | NCBI WGS metagenome assembly JADMIO01 (sample SAMN16585339, study PRJNA669376) | soil metagenome | isolation source: Crop rotation soil | place: USA: Cullars Rotation, Alabama | collected 2011
AAGGTGAGCCAGTGTGATTACATTTGCGGCCTAACTGTGGCCAGTCCAGTTACGCTGGAGTCACTAGTATTTAGGTGACACTATAGAAGCGGCCGCGACAACTTGTCCACGTGGAATTCTAAGCTTAGGATCCCAATGTGCTGGAAAGCTGAGCACCACGTTTTCCAAATCCGAGTTCGACACGACCCTCGACCAGACGCTGGGCTCGTTTGTCCCGGCGGCGACCATCACCAAGATGAAAACCTGGATGGATGGCCGGCGCAATTATGTGCAAAACATCATCGCGGGCCACGTGCCCACCACGAATCCACCCATCGCGGTCGTGATGGGCGAACCGCGATCCCCCACTCCGCTCACCTCGGCCACGCTGTTTGTGTCGGGCACGAACGTCACGCAATACCGCTACAGCCTCAATGGTGGCGCGCTGAGTTCGGCGACGCCCATTGCGACTCCGATCACGCTGGCGGGTTTGACCAACGGCTCGAATGTCGTGTCCGTCATCGGCGCGGGCTCGAATGGAATCTGGCAGGTGACTCCCACCCTTTCGAAAACCTGGGTCGTGAATACAACGTGGCCCGCGGTGCGCATCAACGAGGTGTTTGCGTATAATTCTACCGCCTTCAATCACAACGGCACCTTCCCGGACGTCATTGAGCTCTACAACGAAGGCAACACAACCATCGATCTCTCCGGCCTGCGGCTCTCGGACAAATTGACCTCGCCCGGTAAATACACTTTCCCCAGCGGCACGACACTCGCGGCGGGTGCCTGGCTGGCGGTTTACGCGAACAACAGTGACGGCACGCCGGGCATCCACACCGGATTCGGTCTCGATCAGGATGGCGAAGGCGTTTTCCTGTTTAACAAAACCAGCGCGGGCGGCGCGCTGCTGGACTCCGTGGAATTCGGGGCGCAACTCGCCGACTACTCGCTGGGCCGGCTCGGAAACGGCGGGGAATTCGTCCTCACTCAACCCACGCCCGGAGCCACCAACATAGTTCAAGCTGTGGCCGATCCGAGGAACTTGAAAATCAACGAATGGCTCGCGGACTCCTCGCAATTGTTCCCCAATGATTTCGTCGAGCTATACAATCCGAGTTCGCTCCCGGTGGCCTTGGGCGGCCTTTACTTCACGGACAATCCCATCGGCGCGAAAACGAAAAATGAAATTCCGGCGCTCACTTTCATGGGCGCGAATAGTTTCTTCAAATTCATCGCCGACAGCGATCCTGAACAGGGCGCGGCGCATCTCAACTTCAAATTGCCCGCCGAGCAGGGATTGATCGCGCTGCTCGAGCACGACCTTGAAACCATCGACGTAATTCTCTACGGCCCGCAACGCGAGGACATCTCGCAGGGCCGCACCCCGGACGGTGGCAGCAACATCGTGCTGTTCGTCACCCCCACGCCGGGCACGGTGAATTCTGTTTCCGCGACCGCCTGCACGGTCACGACTGCGAGCCACAATTTTGTCACCCTCACGAATGTGTGGCGGTTCAATCAGTCGAGCAATCTGGATGCCGTGAATTGGCAGGCCACGAATTACAACGATGCCACGTGGCTTTCCGGGCCGGGCCTGCTCGCGGCGGAGAATAATGCCACCATCAATTCGCTCATTCACACCACGCTCACCGCCCCGGACAGCCCGCCCGGTGGCCTCACCGCCGGTCACGGATATTATTTCCGCACGACCTTTGAACTGACGGAACAACCCGCGGACTTCCTCGTGAGCGCCTACCTGGATGACGGCGCGATTATTTATGTGAATGGCGCGGAAGCGAAACGCGTTCGCATGGGCGCCGGATCGATTACCAACGGGAGCTTCTCCAGCGGCCAGCCTTCCGGCGGCGACACGACGAGCCCTGATTCGTTCACCTTGCCAATCTCGTTTTTCCATCTCGGCACGAACACCATCGCGGTCGAGGTGCATCAAAGCGACGCGGCCAGCAGCGACGTCGTCTGGGGCATGACCCTTGATGGCACGATTCTCGTGACGAATTGTGGTCAAAGCGCCGTGGTATTGAATGAAGTCTTTGCCAATAACGTTTCGCTCACCAACACGGCGGGGCGCGCCCCGGATTGGGTCGAGCTCTACAATGGCGGCACGAACGCCGTGGACCTCGGCGACCTGAGCCTGTCGGACAGCACGGCCACACCGCGCAAATGGGTTTTCCCGCCCGGCAGTTCCATCGCGCCGGGGAATTTTCTCGTGATCGATTTTGACGATGGGCTTCCTGCTTCTTCCACCAACACCGGCTTCGGCCTCGGCGCCTCCGGCGATGCCGTTTATCTTTTCAAGCGGCCGGCGGACGGCGGCGGGATGATCGACTCGGTGATCTTTGGATTGCAGGCCGCTGATTTCTCCATCGCGCGCAATGTCGATGGCGTGTGGGCGCTTTCTCTGCCCACGCGCGATACCGCGAACGTCACCGCCGGCCTCGGCAATCCCTCCGCGCTGAAGATTAATGAGTGGCGGGCCAATTCCACCGGTGATGATTGGGTCGAGTTATTCAACCCGGATCCGCAACCCGTCGATCTCAGCGGTCTCGCCATGAGTGACAATCCCTCGCGCCGCAACAAATCCCCTTTCCCGCCGCTATCTTATATTGCGCCCAACGGCTTTCTAAAACTTACGGCTGACAGTTCGCGCGCGAAAGGCGCCGACCACCTCGACTTCGCGCTGAGTTCCTCCGGCGGGTTCATCGGCTTGTTCTGGCCCATTGGCACGCAGATCGACACCGTCTCCTACGGCGCGCAAGCGCTCGGCAATTCCCAGGGTCGCTTTCCCGATGGTTCAACGAATCTGGTGACGTTCACCATCACGCAATCGCCGGGCGCGCCAAACTTTCTGCCGCTGCCAAATCTCGTCATCAACGAAGTGCTCAGCCACACCGATCCACCGCTGGAAGACGCGCTCGAGATTCAAAATGTTGGCCCGAGCGCCGTCGACCTTGGCGGCTGGTATCTCGCCAACAGCGACCAGAACCTGCGCAAGTATCTCATCGCCGCCGGCACGATCATTGCGCCCGGCGGCTTCAAGGTGTTTTACGAAAATCAATTCAACACCGCCTCCGCCAACGCGCTGGTGCCGTTCACTTTCAATTCCGCTCACGGCGATGAAGCGCATCTCTCGCAAACCGACGGTGCCGGGAACCTCACGGGCTACCGCGCGCGCGTCAAATTCGACGCCGCCGCCAACGGCGTTTCCTTCGGCCGCTTTGTCACCAGCGCCGGCGAGGATTTTGCCGCCATGTCGCGCCGCAGTTTCGGCGTGGACAATCCGTCCTCCGTCACACAATTTCGCGGCGGACTCGGAGCCACGAATCCCTACCCGCTCGTCGGGCCCATTGTGATCAGCGAAATCGAATATCATCCCACCAATCATTTCAACGGCGACACGAACGCCGCCGAGTTTGTGGAATTGCAAAACATCAGCGGCAGCGCCGTTCCGCTGTTCGATCCCGCCGCGACCACGAACACATGGCGCATCGCGGGCGGGATTGATTTCACTTTCCCCACGAATCAATCGCTCGCGGCGAACGCGCGCCTGCTGCTGGTCAGCTTTGATCCGTCCGATCCGTCGGAACTCGCCTGGTTCAGCGCCACGTATTCCGTCCCCACGAACGTCGCCATCTACGGCCCCTATTCCGGCGCGCTCGACAGCGCGGGCGACAACCTCAAGTTGCTGAAGCCCGATCCTCCCCAGACCGCGCCGCATCCCGATGCCGGCTTCGTCCCATATATTTTGGTCGAGCACGTCGATTACTTGCCCGCCACACCCTGGCCCACAAATGGAATCGCCACCGGGGCGAGTTTGCAGCGCGCCACGGCGGGTCTGTTTGCCAATGAACCGCTCAACTGGTTCAACGCCGCGCCCACCGCGGGAACTGGCCCTGCGGATGCGGACGCCGACGGCCTGCCGGACTATTGGGAAATCGCGCACAACCTCAACCCGCTCGATTCCACTGGCATCAACGGCGCGCAAGGCGATGCGGATGGCGACGGCCAACCCAACTTGTCCGAATTTCTGTCCGGCACCAATCCGCGGATCAGCATTGATGTCCTCAAGCTCTCATCTGTCGGCATCCGCACGAACAATCTCGTGTTCAGCGTGCCAACGCTCAGCGGCTACAGCTACAGCGTGCTTTACCGCGGCAATTTGACCAACAGCGCGTGGCAAAAGCTCCTCGATTTTCCCGCCGACGCCTCGCCTGCCACCCGCGAAATCATTGATCCGCTGTCAGGCCCAGCACGATTTTATCGCGTCACGACCCCAGCCTGGCCGTAGCTGCTGGTCCGGGTGGCACCCGCGTCCCGCGGGTCGTTTTCGGCGTCCCGCCGAAAACACGCGAGCCGAGACGTTGGCCGACTTCAGTAATTGACCACCTCCGGAAAGACGTTCGCGGGGGCAATGGCGGAAAACACGCGCTCCGGCTCGCGAGTGTTCGGCGGGACGCCGAACACAACCCGCGGGACGCGGGTGCCACCCTTCACTTCACCCGTCGCTCCAACACATTTGCCGCGCTCACATTGCCGCACCGGTCCACGGCGGAAACGGCGGCAACCTCGACCTCCAGGGTCTTCGCAATGGTGGCCGTATTTGACTCGACCGGGGCCATCTGCACGCTCCACTTTCCATCCGACCGCGATTGAAAAATCCACATCCACGGCTTTTCCGAACCCGTCGCCTCCCAGCGAAAGGTCAGGTTGCCGGAGGCATTTTGTCCGGCGACCAATCTCGGTTTGCCGGGTGGTTTGTTATCCAGCCAGGGCGTTGACGGCACCAGCGCGAGACTCGTGTAGGCATGCCGCGTCAGCATGTCCCCTGCTCCGCTCGATCCCATCAACGCTTTCATGCTGAAATGAATTTGCCCGGCGTCATTGCCCGCTTTCCGCTGCAACAGTACTTGCTGTACGATTTCATCCGCCTTCCAGGATTTCGCCGCCTCATCATCGAACAGGCCCGGCCACAAATGCCGCTGCTGCTTGTTTTCCCCCGACCACCACTTCAGCAGCGCGGGAAAACTGTGCGTGGAATCGATCGGCCAATAAAGTTGCGGCGCGAAATAGTCCGCCCACCCCTGGTTCAACCACAGCTTCGCGTCGGCAAAAATCTCTTTGTAAGCGTCCATTCCCGGGCCGATTCCCGCCGGGTAACCCGCGCTCCAAAGCCCAGCCGGGCTGACCCCAAATTTCATCCACGATTTCTCCGCGTGCGCCACCTCGTTGAGCCGCTTGACGAAAGTATTAATATTTTCGCGGCGCCAGTCATTGCGCGAGAGTTTGCCTTTGGCTGCCTGATATTTCTTCCAGCTCGGCTCATCTGGAAAGTCGCCCAGGTTGCGGCCCGAAGCGCTCTTGGGATCGGGATAAAAATAATCATCGATGTGGACGCCATCGACATCGTAGCGATGCACCACGTCTTTCACCACGGCCAGCGCGAGGTCCTGCGACGCCTTCTCGCCCGGGTCCAGCCACATCTGGTCGCCATCGCCAAAGTCCTTCACCAATTCCGGATGGACGCGACTGACATGCCCACCCGACGCGGACGAAACCGTCGTCCGATAACGCGCGCGAAAGGGATTGAACCACGCGTGCAATTCCAATCCGCGCTTATGCGCCTCCGTCACCGCGAACGCCAGCGGATCATAAAGCGGCTCCGGCGCTTTGCCCATTTGCCCGGTCAAATATTCCGACCAGGGCTCGAGCTTGGAGGAATAAAAAGCATCACACGCCGGGCGCACCTGAAATATGATCGCGTTCAACTTCAACTGCGCCGCGCGGTCAAGGATCGCAAGCAACTCCGCCTTCTGCTGGCTCACCGGCAAGCCGGGTTTCGAAGGCCACTGCATGTTGCCGACCGTGGGGACCCAGGCCCCGCGGAATTCGCGTGGCAATGATGGCGGTTGCACCGTGGAAGCGACGTAGGATACAGCGGCAACGCCCTTCGCCGTGAGGCAGAGCAAGGCCATCACGATCATCAAAGGCAAACGAAGTTTTTTCATCCGGGCGACATGGCGAGTTAAGCGAAGAGACCTCCCCACCGCGAGCCAATTCTGGAATTGCTGGTTGAATTTTGGGATTGCCTGCAACGGCTTGTTCTTAGACTCTGACTGGCAGAGAGAGATTGTGAAACCCATTCGCCATCACGCCAGCCAGGCTCTGTTGTTGCTGTGGGGTCTCCTATGTGTCCCACGCCTTGAGGCCGCCACCTTTGGTCTGGCGGCGTGGGGCGCGGGAACGAACAACTCGGGGACGGCGCAGAATTACAATCAGAGTGTAATACCCGCCGGAATAACCAATGCTGTCAAAATCTCGGCTGGCGGATTCCATAATCTGGCGGCGGTGACATCGGGTCGCGTGGCGGCTTGGGGTTATAACGATCGTTCACAAACGAATGTCGTCGCGGGCCTCGCCGACGCCTGGGCGGTTGCAGGTGGTTACTGGCACAGCGTCGCGTTGCGCAGCAATGGAACGGCGGCGGCCTGGGGATATTCAGCGTATAATCAGACGACTGTCTCTTCATCAGCTACCAGCCTCGTGGCTGTCGCCGCGGGGTGGTATCACAATCTTGCGGTCAGAACCAACGGGACGGTGGTTGCCTGGGGAGCTGGAACCTCCATCACGGCCGCGCCAATCCTGGGCCAATCGATCGTTCCATCCGGCCTCACCAACGTTATCGCCGTGGCAGCGGGTGGTTATCACAGCCTGGCCTTGAAACGGGATGGCACGGTGGTCGCGTGGGGAGCGGGAACGAACACGAGCGGAACCTCATTCAATAAGGGCCAGTCAATTGTGCCGACGGACTTGTCCAATGTGGTGGCGATCGCCGCCGGTGCTTCAAACAGTCTGGCACTCAAGAGCGATGGTACGGTGGTTGGCTGGGGCGATAACAGCTATGGTCAAACCAATGTTCCTCCCGGCCTCAGCAACGTTGTCGGGATTGCGTGCGGTGGAAGCACCTGCGCGGCGCTCAAAGGTGACGGTGCCCTCGTGCTGTGGGGGGACAACACCTATGGACAGGCAGCCATTCCTGAAGGCAAGACGAACATAGTCGCGGTTTCCCTCGGAGTGGCGCACACGCTGATCCTGACCAATAACGGTGAGCCATCAATCTACCGCACCACCGCACCGCAGAGCATTTACAGCGGCGAAATGGCGAGATTTGAAGCGACGGTTATTTCCAGCATTCCCGTCACCTACCAATGGCTGTGCCACGAAACGAATATTGCCAATGCGACCAACTCTGTTTTGACAATCCCAGACGCGCAACCGAGCGACTCGGGCATTTACCGGTTGATGGTCACCAGCGCGCTGGAAACCAATATTTCCTCCGTAATGCCGTTGGCAGTGTTCACCTCTCCGCCTTTGGTGCTCAAACAGCCAGCGAACGTCACGACTTTCGCTGGAAATCCGATCAGTTTCGCACCATCGATCGCCGGGTCTCTTCCCATGACGTATCAATGGACGTTCAATGGCGCGAATTTGCCCGGCGCGACTAACGCCACGTTGAGCTTTTTCGCTTATCCATTTAACGCGGGGACCTACTCGCTCCTGCTCAGCAACAGCTTTGGCACAAATATGACCACCAGTGCGGCGTTGATGGTGAAGGAAGTGGCGGCGTGGGGCGCGGGGACAAATAACACTGGCACTCCACCCAAAAATGGACAGAGCATCGTTCCCGCAAACGTCACCGACGTGATCGCCGTGGCGGGCGGCGTTTATCACAGCCTCGCTCTGCACAGCGACGGCACTGTTACTCCATGGGGAAGGAGCCAATATGGAGAGGCGACCATTCAGCCCACAGCCACGAATCTGGTAGCCATTAGCGCCGGGCTCAATCACAGCATTGGGTTAAGAAGTGATGGAACGGCCATGGTATGGGGAAATAATACCTACGGTCAGAACGTCATGCCCCCATGGGCCACCAACCTTATCGCCATTGCCGCGGGATGGAATAACAACCTGGCCCTACGGCGCGATGGCAGGGTGAGCGCGTGGGGGAACAGCACGGGGATATACTTCGAAGGCGGGCCTGATGATCTCAGCAACATCGTGGCGATTGCAGCGGGCGCATTTCTGGGCGCAGCCTTAAGAAACGACGGCACCGTGACGTGCTGGGAATATTACACCAATAAATCACTCACCTACTATCGACCTCCCGCTGATTTGGATCACGTGATTGCCATTGCTGCCGGTGGATCCAATTGTCTTGCGCTCAAGGCAGACGGAACGGTGGTGGGATGGGGGAAAATACCGGCCCTCACGAACGTGCCGCCCGGACTAAGCAATGTGGCCCGGATTTCCTGCGGCATTGACCACGCGCTGGCCGTTAAACGAGACGGGACAGTGGTAATGTGGGGCAGCAACACCAACGGACAAACCGACTTGCCGGCGGGTTTGGCAAATGTCGCCGCCATCGCTGCGGGAGGTTATCACACGATCGCCGCCCTTAATACCGGCCCAATAACCTTTCTTCAGCACCCACGCTCCCTGATGATCTACGATGGTGAAGCACTTGAATTCTCAGTGGCAGCCCTTGGAGCGTCACCCATCCACTATCAATGGCAAATCAATGGCGGAGACATCCCTGGCGCGACGAATGCGGCCTATTCGCTATCCACCGCTGGCTTGACCAATTCCGGGGATTACCAGTTGATTTTAGTGAACGATTTCGGCGCAGTAACAAGTTCGATTGCCAAAGCACAAGTGCTGCCCTGGGCGCCGCAAATCAGCTCCCCGTCATCCGATGCGCTCATCGCCGTCAGTTCAAACATGAACCTCGTGGCGACCGCTTATGGACTGCCGCCATTGACCTACCTTTGGAATTTGAACGGCGCGACAGTTGCCACGACGACGAATGGCATGGTGACAATCACAAATATTCAATTTGGAATGGAGGGTCTTTACGAAGTGGTGGTCACCAATTTATACGGAAAGGCCACCGGTCAGGTCGCCGTTTTGACGGCCGTAGACATAGCCAGAGCCGTCAATGCCACGAATCTTACGTTTATCAACGCAGGACAAACGAATTGGTATGTGCAGATGACTGAGACTCACGATCGGAAAGCCGCTATCAGCAGCCCTCATTCCACCCGGACCGTGAAGCTTCAAACCACGGTAACCGGACCCGGAACACTGACGTTCTGGTGGCAGTCTTTGGGATCGGAGGCGGTGTTTTCAATAGATGGCGCCAAGGTTTACAGTCTTGTACTCGTTGCCTGGCAAAGCAAAAACATCCATATCCCCGCCGGATCGCACCTGCTGGAATGGAGTGTGGTGGCAGATTTTAAAGGGTCCGAGGTCGATCTCGATGAAATCACCTTCACGCCGGATGTTGCTCTTACCGGTATTCAAGTCGGACCGGGCGGTGCTGCTTTACAACTGAACGGCTTCTCGGGTCACGGGAACATCATCATTTACGGCTCTACCAACCTGGTGAATTGGCAGCCAATTTTCACGAATCCGCCGGACATGGGGCCGCTGGATTATCTTGATTTGGCGGCTCCGAACCAGCCTGCGCGGTTCTATCGCGCCGCCGAGGAATAGACGCGCAAATTTTGCGAAAAACGAGGGTTGACAGGCTCCGCCCTATTTGGTCTTATCCCCGTCCCTTATTTTGGGACGAATTTATGTACGCTGTATTAGAAACCGGTAGTAAGCAGTATCGAGTCACCACGGGTGACAAGCTCGAAATCGAACGCCTGACGGCCGATAAAGGCTCGTCGGTCACGTTCGACCGCGTGTTGCTCGTCAACAAAGACGGCGCTGTGTCCGTGGGCACCCCCACTGTGACCGGCGCCTCTGTGGTCGCCGATGTGGTGGATCACATCCGCGGTGAAAAGAAACTCGCTTTCAAACTCAAACGCCGCAAGGGCTATCGCAAAGCCATCGGCCACCGTCAGGAATTGACGGTTGTCACCATCAAAGAAATCATCGCTTAATTTTATGGCACACAAAAAAGGTCAAGGCAGTGTCCGCAACGGACGCGACAGCGTCAGCAAGCGGCTTGGCATCAAAGAATTTGGCGGGGAAACCGTCACCGCCGGCAGCATCCTGGTGCGCCAGCGCGGCTCGAAATTCGTCGCGGGCAAAAACGTGGGCACCGCCCGCGATTGGAGCCTCTTTGCGCTGATCGACGGCACCGTTAAGTTCGACAAGGAAGGCAAGCGCATCAATGTGCTGCCTGCCGAGGCGGCTGCGCCGGCGAAAAATTAACGATTCGCTATAGATTTCGGAGAGCGAGGCTGCGGCCTCGCTTTTTTGTTTTTGAGCGAATGATGCAGCAGGGGCGGCTCTCAGGACTGTTTGCGCCCGGTGAGTCAGCACGCGATTCCCTCGCCCCCATCGGGGGACCACGGTCCGCGAAGCGGTTTTCCAACTTGGGGAAGCCAACTGGTGGCGGGCTTGGGAAGCCATAGGGTAAGGGTGAGGGGGCACTCGCGTGGCAAACGCAGGTTATTGGCACTATTGGTACTCAAACGTGGCGAGCCTTACTTGCATTCGCATCACGTTGAATGTTCGGAAGCCTTGGTTAGCAGACCGGTGCCCCCTCACCCTGTCCCTCTCCCCCGATGGGGCGAGGGGAGCTGTCGCCGCGCCGAGCGCGTTTTCCTGTTCGCGTGCAGCCGCTATTTTCCAGCGGTCACCGGCTCACGGTTCCCTCGATTTGCCCATGTGGCTCGTCCGTAGGCACGAATACTTCGTTTTGGTTTTCCAAACCGAATGGCTTGAGATTGATCAGCAGGCAATGCTTGTTGGGCATGGCGAGGGAAATCTTTGAGATTTCCGGTGCGACCTTCAGCGCGGCTTCGCCCATTTCAAACAAGGTCACCTGCACTGACGGACTGAAGTTCTGCGCAAACACCTTGAGCATGGCCTCAAGGATTTTTTGATTCGTCGCGGAATACTTTTTCGGCTTTTTCGCGTAGGACCACACGGCTTTGAGTTTCGTGGCGAAGATGCGGTCTTTGGTTTCGGGGAGCGTGGTGAATTTGTCTTTCAGAAAATCCTCGAAAGCGGAAGCGGTGGATTTGAGGACGAATAATTCTTCGATGCCGGATTCCACGGAAGTGCCCTCACGGGTCGAAACCACGTTGACCGTTGGCCGCGCATTGCCTTTCTCCGTGAAGGAATGCGGATGCGCTTTTCCCCTGATGGCAATGCGGTCCCAGCAATGCTCGGCAAGGCCGATCTCCACGCGGCTGATGTGCGCGTAAGTCTGGGTAAAATGTTCCGCGAGCGCGACGCCGAATTCCTCCGTTTCCGCGCCGAGCTTTTCCTTGGCGAACACATTCACGGTGTTCTTCATCGAGTCGGTGGCCACCACGAGTCGATTGTCGGCTTTGGTGTAGGAAGCGTCGAAGTCGCCCTGGAGCATCACTGACACATCGAGTTCCTTGATGGAATGTTGCTGGCCCTGGCGCAGCACTTTGACGACGCGCACCCGGGCTTTGCCGTAACGATGGTGAATCAGTTTCATATCGCTTTGTCCAATTTCGCGGCTATTCTAAGCCCTCAACGGGCGATGACACGCCGAAAATGCCATGGCCAAACCGCGCATAGCTGAATTGAATCTAGCGGACCGGGAAACTTTTACCCGCGCCATTGGGTCAGCGTTCGAGCATTCGCCCTGGATCGCGGAGGTCACGTGGCTCAATCGTCCGTTTGTGGATTTTGAGTCGCTGCTCCAATCGCTGTGCGCGACGGTGGAAAAGGCTGGAGAAGAAAAACACCTTGAGTTGATCCGAGCCCATCCGGATCTTGTGGGCCGAGCTGCGCTCGCAGGGACCTTGACTCCCGCCTCGAACGAGGAGCAAGCCAGCGCGGGGTTGGATCAACTTACTCCCGAAGAAATTGGCCTCTTTCAAAAATATAACAGTGATTACCGGGACAAATTCGGCTTCCCCTTCGTGATCTGCGCGCGCCTCAACAAGAAAGAAGCCATCCTCACCGGGTTCGAGCGCCGGTTGAAAAACTCACGCGAACAGGAAATCGGCACTGCGCTGCAAGAGATTTACAAGATCGCCGACCTTCGCTTGCGCGATTTGCTGCGATTCTAATTTATGCCAGCCAAACTCAGCACCCACGTTCTGGACACCGCCAATGGTTGTCCAGCGGCCAATCTGCAAATCGAATTGTGGTCACTGGCCGCGAGCAGGAGAAACTTAATTAAGACGGTGAAGACGAATGCGGACGGACGCACGGATCAACCACTATTGTCCGGCGATGACTTGAAAGCGGGTGAATACGAATTGGTTTTCTTGGTGGGGGACTATTTTGCGGGTCGTAATTCACCGGCGGCGAAAGTGTTTCTTGATTTGGTGCCCGTGCGCTTTCGCATCAACGATGCAACCGCGGGATATCATGTGCCGCTGTTGTGTTCACCGTGGTCATACAGCACGTATCGGGGGAGTTGATTTTAGATAATTCGTACGATTCATAAAAATGTCACGCGCGCGCCCCCTCACCCTTACCCTCTCCCCCGATGGGGGAGAGGGAATTCGCGCGTCGGCTCGCGATAGCCGTGGCCTCTTGATCGCGTCAACGAACTCCGCGCAATCGAAACGCGACGAACTCGACCATCGCGCGGCACAGCGCAAGCTCCCCTCTCCCCCATCGGGGGAGAGGGACAGGGTGAGGGGGCACCTGCCTGCTAACCAACGCTCTGTAAACGAAACTGCCGTCACCAAAGAAAAATATCAACCGCCAGACTACGGCAAGCACCGCACTTGCACGCCGACCACCCGCACATTCGCCCGTCAATTACGCAAATCATCCACCGATGCCGAGAAGCGCTTGTGGCGGTTACTTCGTGGCCGCCACTTCAATCAATTCAAATTTCGCCGCCAATATGCGTGCGGTAATTACTTTCTGGATTTCTATTGCACACTCGCAAAGCTCGCGGTTGAGCTGGATGGTGGTGGGCATGGATTTCCTGATCAGCGAACCAAAGACGAAAAACGAAACCGTTTTTTGGCTGACCAAGGAATAAGGGTCTTAAGATTTTGGAACCATCAGGTACGAAACGAAATCGAGTCAGTGCGATTCGAGATTTGGTATGCGTTGATGGAACGGACTGGAAGGAAGCAGGAAATTGCCGATTATTTGCCAAAGCCTGCAAGGATTTTATGAGTTTGCCGCGCGCATGCCCCCTCACCCTTACCCTCTCCCCCGATGGGGGCGAGGGAATCCGCGTGTCGGCTCACGATGGGCAATATGCATCGACTGCGACTACAAATCCCGATGGTTCTAAATCAACCAAACGTATCGCAAAGCGCCAGCTCCCCTCGCCCCCATCGGGGGAGAGGAACAGGGTGAGGGGGCATGCGCTTGCTAACCACAGCCCTCAAGAGCTCCACTCAAGGCCAGCCACACTCATGAGAAGATTTTTCCACTTCCGCTTTCGATCGTTAAGTCGGCGACAACTTTGTTCCAATACAGCGCGCTTGCTTCACGTGCGCCCCCTCACCCTTCCCCTCTCCCCCGGTGGGGGCGAGGGGATAGGCGTATCGATTTGCGAGAGTCTATGACCGGTTCACATCAACTGGTACTGCAGCGCATCGATGCGCTGGCGAAAATCACCGACGAGCCGGGGCGTATCACACGCACGTTTTGCTCGCCGGCGATGCGACGCGCGAATGATCTCGTCGCGGGGTGGATGCGCATGGCAGGCATGGCCACGCGCGAAGACGCGATTGGCAATTTGATCGGTCATTATCCGGGTGCCACGCCAAACGCCAAAACGCTGATCATCGGGTCGCACCTGGACACGGTGCGCAACGCCGGGCGATTCGATGGACCGCTGGGAGTAATGCTCGGAGTGGCGTGCGTGGAACAACTTTATCACTCGAAAACGCGACCGCCGTTTGCCATCGACGTCATTGGTTTCGCGGACGAGGAAGGCGTACGCTATCAAAGCACGTATCTCGGCAGCCGGGCGGTGGCGGGCAGTTTTGATTTACGTGATTTGAAACGCAAGGATCCGGACGGCGTCACGATGGCCGAGACGATCAGTTCATTTGGCGGAAATCCCGGCGCGATTAAAAGCGCGAAATACAATCCGGCAAATCTAATCGGCTATCTGGAAGCCCACATCGAACAGGGGCCGGTGCTGGAGGAAAGAAATCATGCAGTTGGGATCGTTACGGGCATCGCGGGGCAGACGCGCGCTCGCGTCACCTTCACCGGCCGGGCGGGCCACGCGGGGACGACTCCCCTGCCCTCGCGCAAAGATGCTTTGTGCGCGGCGGCGGAATTCATCGTGGGTGTGGAGCACCTGGCCCGAGAGAATCCGGGTCTCATGGCGACAGTCGGACAAGTGGTCGTGGAGCCGAATGCCAGCAATGTCATTCCCGGAGTCGTCACCGTGAGCGTGGATGTCCGGCACCAACTTGATTCCTTGCGCGAAAAAGCAGCCAACAGCTTGCGAACTTTTGCCACTTTGGTGGCCAAGCCGCGGGGAATCAAAGTGTCATCGCAAATCGTTCAGCAAACAGCTTCTGTCCCATGCTCTCCCGAGATGACAGATCTGCTGACGAAATCAGCGAGAAAGTTTCAACGCAATGTCATTGGGCTGCCCAGCGGCGCGGGACACGACGCGGCGGTGATGGCGGAAATTACTGAAATGGCGATGTTGTTCATTCGATGCAAAGGCGGCGTGAGTCATCATCCGGATGAGTCGGTGAAGGTTGGCGATGTGCGCGTGGCCCTGGCGGTGATGAGTGAGTTTTTGCGCGAACTCGCAAGCACATGAGAAGGCAACGCTCTCAAAAGCGGCAAAGGGCTGCCGCACTCCAAGATGCTGGCGCGTTCGCGAGGGCCACTGCGAGAAGACGAAAGCATTTTTCACGACATTGGCACCTTTCCACTTTGAACGATGGTTCCGTAAACGTGCTGCCTGCTCGCCCGATGCCCCCTCTCCCCCGGTGGGGGCGAGGGGACCGAACTGGCGACTTATCATGGATATTGTCGATTTTGCGCTCCTTGCGACTTTCACGTCGCAACATCGGATAACCATGCGAACCCTCGACCTGCTAATCACGAACGGAACTGTCGTCACGAACGATCAAATTGTTCGCGCGGACATCGCTGTTGCGAACGGGAAAGTTGTTTCCCTCTCGCCGTCTTCCGAGACTGCCCGTGAGACTATCGATGCCACAGGGCTCCACATTTTTCCCGGCGTGATCGATGCGCATGTGCATTTTAATGACCCGGGACGAGCGGATTGGGAAGGCCTCGATACTGGCTCCGCTGCTCACGCCACGGGTGGCGGCACGCTCTTTTTCGACATGCCGCTGAATGCGCATCCGCCCACGATCAATGCCGAGGCCTTCGATCTGAAACTCGCCGCCGCCCAACAAAAATCCATAACCGATTTTGCGCTTTGGGGCGGACTGGTCCCCGGAAATGTCGATGACCTTGAACCGCTGGCAGAGCGGGGCGTCGTTGGTTTCAAAGCCTTCATGTCAAACAGCGGCATCGAGGATTTTTCGCATGTAGATGATCGGACCTTGCGCGAAGGCATGAAACGCGCCGCGCGCCTGAAGCTGCCCGTGGCGGTGCATGCGGAAAGTGATCTGATGACTCAGCAACTGGCGCGCGAAGCGATGGCGCAAGGCCGCACTTCAATTCGTGATTATCTCAATTCACGCCCCATCGCGGCGGAACTCGACGCCATCCGGCGCGCGCTGGATTTCGCGGGTGAAACCGGCTGCGCTCTGCACGTCGTCCACGTGAGTTCCGGTGCTGGCGTGGCAATGATCGCGGAAGCCCGTGCGCACGGCGTGAATGCTTCCTGCGAAACCTGTCCGCACTATCTCACGCTCACGGATGCCGATGTCGAAAAGCTCGGTGCCGTCGCCAAGTGCGCCCCCCCGATTCGAGACGCATCCGAGCAAGCCAAGCTCTGGACGCATCTTCGCGAAGGACACATTCATACCGTGGGCTCCGACCATTCCCCCTCCCCGCCGTCGATGAAGCGCGATGCGAATTTTTTCAAAGTGTGGGGCGGCATTTCGAGCGTGCAACACACTCTGCCGCTAATACTGACGGATGGACACTTTACGCGGGAAATTTCGATGGCACTGATTAGCAACGTTCTTTCCACGAATGTAGCCGCGCGTTTCAAGATTCCCAGCAAAGGCAAGATCGCGCCAGGCTTCGACGCCGACCTCGCGCTGATTGATCTGCGGGAAAGTTTTGAAGTGCGCACGGATGATCTCCTCTATCGCCACCGGCAAAGTCCTTATGTGGGCCGCACGTTGCGTGGGCGCGTTCGGCGCACGCTATTGCGCGGCCACACCGTTTTCGACGACGGCAAAATAGTCGCCAAACCGGCGGGTCGTCTGGTAAAACCTGCGCGATGAACGCATTGTTTGGCTTCACCCGCGACGTCGTCAAGGAACGTTACGCCCTCCGCACGCCGAGCGGTTTTGTCCCCAGCTGCCTGCCGGGCTGGACGAACGCCGTGTGCATCGTGCAAATCTCCCCGGCCATGGGCGCGAACTTCTGCCAGCTTTTCATCACGATGGATAAAACGAGTTCGGGTTCGGCCAATACGGGGGCGAATGAATTTGTGGCGTATGTCCTCGCGGGTAGATGCGCGGCAACGCTCGGCGGGAAAAATTATTCACTCACCGCGGGCAGCTATGCCTTTGTTCCCCCGGATACGGATTTTCATTTTCACAAAGCCGCCAAAGGCACGCAGATTTTGTTTTTTCAAAAGCGGTATGAAAGCCTCGACGGCGTGAACCACCCGGCGGTTTTGGTCGGTCACGAGCGGAAAATTCCGGGAAATCCGTTCCTCGGCAATGACGATGCGCGATTGCAGGTGTTGCTGCCCGACAAGCCGGAATTCGACCTGGCGGTGAATATTTTCACGTATCAATCCGGGGCGACGCTGCCGTTTGTGGAAACCCATATCATGGAGCACGGTCTTTTGATGCTCAAAGGCCAGGGTATTTACCGCCTCGATGCCGACTGGCATCCGGTGCAGGCCGGCGATGTGATTTGGATGGCACCGTATTGTCCGCAGTGGTTCGTGGCGATGGGCAAGCAACCCGCGAGTTATCTTTATTACAAGGATATCAACCGGGCTCCGCTATGAATATCGACATTTCTCGTCTCCAGGCCGAGATCGACGAACTGGCATTGATCTCTGAGAACCCACCGCCCGTGGTGACGCGCGTGCTTTACTCGGAGGCGGACATGCGCGGGCGTGCATTCGTGAAGACACTTTGCACTCAGGCGGGGTTGCAATTGCGTGAAGACGCGGTGGGAAATATTTTTGCGCGCTGGGTCGGCAAGGAACCCAATCTCCCGGCTATAGCCACCGGTTCGCACATCGATGCCATTCCCAACGCGGGAAAATATGACGGTGTGGTGGGTGTGCTGGGAGCGATCGAAGCCATTCGCGCTCTGCAAAAATCCGCCGCAACACCCCGGCGCTCCATCGAACTGATTATCTTCACCTCCGAAGAACCCACGCGGTTTGGGATCGGTTGCCTCGGCAGCCGGCTGCTGTCCGGCGTGCTGTCGCTGGAAAAGGCAGGCGCGCTGCGCGACCGCGATGGGCGCGGGTTAGAGGCATGGCGCAAGGAAGCGGCGTTTACGGGCTCACTCGATTCCGTGCGATTGCCGCACGATCGCTATTCCGCTTTCGTTGAATTACACATCGAGCAAGGTCCAATCCTGGAAAAAGAAAGCATCGACATCGGCATTGTGGAAAAAATCGCCGCGCCGAGCACCTTGCGCATGCATCTGATCGGCGTGGGCGGGCATGCAGGCGCGGTGCTCATGCCAGGGCGTCGCGATGCACTGCTTGCGGGCTCGGAAATTGCCCTCGCCGTCGAGAAAGCGGTGTCCAGCACCGGCAGCCCGGACACGGTTGGAACGACGGGCGTATTTCGCATCGAACCCGGCGCGGTGAATAGCGTGCCCTGTCGCGCGTGGCTGGAAATCGACGTGCGCGACACGCAGGTCTCCACACGGGATGCGGCCTTGAAGCAAATCGAAAGCGTTGCCTGCGAAATCTGCCAAAGGCGCGGCATTGAATTGCAGGCGGAACGGCTCAACGTTGATCCGCCCGCGATCTGTTCTGTTGAACTCGTGAAGCGCGTCACCGAAACCTGCGCCTCCCTCGGATTCTCCCACCAGAAAATGATCAGCCGCGCCTATCACGATTCGCTCTTCATGGCGCAGATTTGCCCCACCACCATGATTTTTATTCCGTGTCGCGGAGGTTTCAGCCATCGGCCGGACGAATATTCTTCGCCTGAGCAAATTGAAAAAGGGCTGGCGGTACTGGCGGAGACGCTTGCCAAGCTTTCCGCGTAGGAACATCCAATGTCATCACGTTAGTGTGCTGAGGCCGATAATCGAAAGAAGAATAAATCCAACGGCCACTCCCCCCACGATGCCAACGATGGCTTTGAGCAAAAATCGGCTTTGCACCGTGTTTGCGGATTCCAAAAAGACTTGCGGCGCCTGAAATCATACTGCTGGCAACGACCAGAAAAGGAATTCCCAAAATGTTGCCGTAGTCACGGCGAGTTAGGCTGGGACGGTCAAAGGACAAAAAAATGAATGTACCAATCCCAATTAAAAAAGGCGCGTTACAACAATACCACGCGGTCCATATAGGCATCGACTTTCCAAATTTGATTAAGAAATCTCTGCTCATCGCCATTCAACCAAACCTCGAATCCAAATCCCGAATTCGATATATTGAACTGAGATTCCCTGAACCGACTTCAGATCGCAGTCCTGCTCGTGGTGGCAGTCTTCGCCGCGGCCGCCACCGTTCACTTTGACCGCCCAGCGGCCCAGCCATCGCCACCGAGCGTCTCGCAGCCGCGGATTCCGCAAAAATACGTCTGCCCCATGCATCCTGACGTGATCGCCGAACGTCCAGCATCCTGTCGCAAATGCGGGATGCCCCTCGTCCCCGCGAGCGGCACTGCCCAGGCCGCGGATGCGCACGCGGGCTGCGCTCACGAAACTGCCGGTGGATGCTGTGGAGGCGGCAGGGAAACGCCAGCCAGCCTTCCGCCCGGGCATCCCCCGCTGTCATGCCTGCGGACCAACACTGGCGAATAGACCACGTGTTATCCAGAGCTTCGTTGGCTGTCTGTCCCGGACCATTTAGCCGGCCTGGATAGGACATTTGGCGGAGGTAAATTTGCGTGACTTTTTGGTGAAAAAATGGTTTCGTGAGGACGTCGCTTTGAAGATTTCCTGCAAGGTTATGGTGCGCAGGCCCCTGTTAACTCTGGCAAGGGTCGGTCTGTTTATTTCCCTGGTCGCTTTGCTTTTCGCGCCCGTATCCACTTTTGCCATCGGCACCGGCGAAGCGGTCGCGATGGGCGGAGTCCTGCTTCTGGTGGTGCTGGGCGCTTTGGCGGTGACCGCCCTCGCGGTGGGAGTTAACTGGCTGTTCAGCCGCAAGAAGCGCAAGGAAAAGCGGTACGAGCGAATGCACCGGCACCGGCGTGAGAAAATGCTCGATTTGGATGCAGAGGAACTGAATAAGACTCCCACTTCAATGGACCACCGTCCGTAGCGTCTCGGACGGACGGTGCGGGCCACCGCAAATCAGGAGATTCCCCCATAGAAAGGGTTTCCGCCGGGGTTCAGTGTCGTTTCGCGAAACAATGATTGAAAGTCTCCGGTTAATATGAACAATACCGCGAATCAGATTTTTTGATGCGCAACTCCATCATCATTTCCGCCCGTCGCGATCGTGCGAAGCTTAGCGAAGGCCGTCATTGAGCACCAAAAAAACGCACAATTACCGGCTGGTTCTCATGGGCGCTCCCGGTGTCGGCAAGGGCACGCAGGCGCAACTGCTGTCTTCCGGCCTCGGCGCCTGCCATTTGTCCACGGGGGACCTTTTCCGCGCCGCGGCAGAACTGCCCGAGCAACATCGCACCCCCGCCATGACCGCCGCGCTGGAAGTCATGCGCCGCGGCGAACTCGTGCCGGATGAAACCGTGATCAATATGGTGCGGGAACGCGTGGCCTGCCTGCGGAACTCGGCCGGTTTTTTGCTCGATGGTTTTCCCCGCACGATCCGCCAATCCGAGGCGCTCGATGATATCCTCGTGGCCGAAAAGCTCCCCTTGCACGCGGTCGTCAGTTACGAGTTGCCCATGGAATTCATCGTGGCGCGCCTGAGCGGCCGTCGCAACTGCGAACAGTGCAAAGCGATTTTTCACATCGTCAGCCGCCCGCCGAAGACCGAAGGCATTTGCGATCGTTGCGGCGGGAAACTATTTAGGCGCGACGACGATGAGCCCGAAAAAATCCGCACGCGACTACAGTTCTACGCGCAGTGGACCGAGCCGCTGCTGGGTCACTATTTGAAGAAGGGGATGTTGCTGCCGATTCGCGCCGAGGGTCCCCCTCACGTCATCTATCGCAAAACCGTTTCCGAATTGAGAAAGCGGATCGGGGCCTAATTTTCCCTTTCCCTTTTAATCCTAATCTTTCTCTTAATCGTAATCTGAAAGGCGTTACTTTGGCTCAATGGTAGAATTTTCCGTCCCCCACCGCAGAGCGGTGACAGCAGGTAGCCGGAGGTCGAAGCTCCGCGGAGACCTCCGGTCCAACGCGCAATGGCAGCGCACCCCGGAGGGTGTGCCAGAAACAGATAACCCTGCGCGAGACAATTGCTGGCACGCCCTCCGGAGGGGCCTTCCTTTGCTATGTCGAACCGGAGGTCTCGTCGGACTCGACCTCCGGCTACCCTCTGGCAACCCTCCGGGTTGCGATTGAAACTAAGTCCTTTCCTCAACTACAGGATCCCGCTTCCAAATCCAAAAACCAACCATCACGAGCATAGTCACGACGGTGATTCTCAACCCTAGATGAAAAGCTGCGTCCTCATAACGCACCACTACAGAGTGATTGCCGGCTGGAACTTGCAACGCCTGGAATGCATAATTCGCGCGCCAGATGGGCGTCGCTTTCCCATCCACATACGCTTTCCACGGATGATAGAATGATTGGGCAAGGACAACCATGCTCGAATTGGTGCTTTGGGTTTTCAGGTCGATGCGTTCTGGAGCGTATGTTGCAGATGTGATCCGTGCTTCGACTTCGAGTTTCGCAGTTACGCTTTTTTGTTCCTCCCACGGCAAATCGACGTTCACACTATCATCTGCCGCCCAATGTAACATGTTGATGGTATTGGGGGCTCCCTCAAATCCCCGAGCAATCGTGAGATCATCGGTAAAAATTGGCCGTTTACCAATCGTTGCCAGCGGCATCGCCGTCGCCCGGTTTGTCCACTCCACCACGGTCCCCGGCTTCGTCATCCACGTGACTCCTAGAAAATCCAACATCCGCGGATACTCGTTAGTCGTTGAATTATAGAGCTGTTTCTCGATCACCTTCTCCTCGCGCAATTGCAACGTCGACGACCCATTCACCTTCGGCACCCCGTCGATCATGTTCAGCCCCGACCACACCGCCATGCGTTTGCCGGTAAAATTGTTCGCGAAGTTTTCCACGGTGCTGTGCAGCAGTGTCTCCTCCGCCTGTGGCGAAATGAACACCCGGCCCTCACCATGCTTTGGCGCCGGCGCCGAATTATTTGCCGCGGACCAGACGCCGGGGTAAAAGCGGTCCGCGGGTATCGTGGGATAGCGCATCGGTTGGTGCGATTGAAGGTCAACAAACACCATCAGCGGCAGCGCCACCAAAATGGGTTTCAACAGCCGCTCGAATCGGGTGCCGATCCAAAGTGCCCCCAGGAATCCACTCGCGAGCACCACACGCGAGATCGCGTTTCCGCACGTGGGATCCCATTGGTCATAATAAAACGGATAATGATACGCTTCCCACAAGACCGCGCCCGTAATCCCCACAATTAAGACCCAGGACACAACCGGCCAGCGATAGGAACGCGCTGCTGTACCCCGCGTCGATTGCCACCAGAGCAAACCAAACGCCGCCAGCAACGGCACCGTGAACCCCGCGATTTCCATAAACTTGATTTGAAACCGCGCCACACCGAGCGGCGGAAAGAGTCTTCGCACGATCGGATACACATAGCCGTCATCCGCAAGCGCCATCACCAGCGCAAACAACGTTAACGCCGCCAGCGCCCACACGCGTGCTTCGCGCACGCGCCAGGCGCCCCACACCGCCAAGGCCATCACGCCCAGGCCCAGATAATAGGTCGGGAAAAATTCCTGGCCGAATTGGAAGAACGTGCCCTCCGGGGTTTGAAAATTGTGGAAGAGCGGCACGAATAAATTCGCCCAACCCCATCCCGGCATCGCCCACTTTGAGGTCGCGAAACTGCTGTCGCGTTGCGAATGCGCCAGCAGATCGAGGAACGGCAGTATCTGGCAGGCCGTTAGGCCCGCGGCCAGAATCGCGACGGAGGCAATGCGCACCGTGCGCTGATAAAAAATGTTACCAATGGGTCCGGGCGCACTGGATTTGTGAAAATCCGCCAACCACATCGCTCCGATAATCAGCCACGTGAATATCACCATTTCCGGCACTCCCGCGAGCAGTTGCAACGCCACCACCAATGCCGCCACGATCACCCGCCGCCCGCCTTCGCGCCAGGCACGTTCGCTGAGCAACACTACCCACGGCATCCATCCAAGCGTTACGATGTAATTCGTCCATTGCAGACACGACACCGTGACGCCGTTGAAAACAAAAATTGTTCCCGCCAGCGCCGCCGCGGAATTCACGCCCGTCCATCGGCGTGCGAGGAAATACATTCCCATCCCGCCCAGGAACAAATGCAGCAGCCAGAAATAGCTGACGGACCACGGCAGCGGAAACAGCAGGTAAATCAAGGAGCCCGGATACAAGCTCATGGTGCCCCATTGCGCCATGAACGGAGCGCCGCAATTATTCAGCGGGTTCCACAGCGGCACGATTCGCCCCTGCCAAAAGGCGTCGTGATGGTACGCCAGGAACGGATACCCCAGCACGCCGTAGTCGTGATAAAAAAAAGACTCCTGTCCGAGGATGATTTTCGGAAAGGCCGCGAACATCAGGCACCCCAGCAAAATCGCGAACCGCCCTGGTGTAAACCAGTCAGACGCATTGCGCTCGGAACCCGTTTGCATGGGGCGAGGATAATTAGAAACTTGCGGTGCGGGAAGAACTGATCAGCTAAAATTCAAAGCGCCAAATACCCAAACTCCAGAGAAACATCAACTGCCGCCAAAGGTCCAGAGTGGGATTTTGAGTTTGGGGTTTCCCTGGTGTTTGGAGGTTGGCGCTTGGAGATTAGCCATGGCGCTACTTTTTGCATTGAAAGGTGTATTACCTCACACGACAGTCACCGAACATGACATTGGAAATCGAATCCATGATCGCGTCCGCGCAAAAACAAAGCGCCAGCGATCTGCATCTCGAAGCGGGCCTGCCGCCGGCGCTGCGTATTCGCGGCTCGCTGCGCGCCACCGGCGACACGTTGAAGTCGTCCGACCTGCTGGCGCTCGCGCGCTCATTGATCAGCGCCGAGGAATGGCCCCGCTTCGTGGAGCGGCGCTCGATTGATTTTTCGAAGACCATCGCCGGTGTGCGTTGCCGCATCAATATCATGCACACGTCGCGCGGTGTGGGTTTTGCCATTCGCTTGCTGGCGGCGTTTCAAGCCACCATCGAACGGCTCAATTTGCATCCGGACCTGAAAAAGGCTGGTTGCCCCCACCAACGGGCTGGTGTTGATCAGTGGGCCCACTGGGTGCGGCAAGTCTTCGACGCTCGCGGCCCTCATCCAGGAAATCAACCTCAGCGAGCCTCGCCACATCGTCACGATCGAAAGCCCGATTGAATATAGCTTTCGACCGCGGCGCGCCTACATCCGCCAGCGCGAAGTGGGCCGCGACACACCCAGCTTCGAACAGGCGCTGCTCGATTCCCTGCGCGAGGACCCGGATGTGTTGATGGTGGGTGAAATGCGCGAGCCCGAAACCATGCGCCTCACGCTCAACGCGTCCGAGACGGGGCATCTCGTGCTCGCCACGGTCCACTCCGGCACCTGCGCCGAGGCCTTGCAGCGCATCGCGCTTGCCTTCCCCGCGGAAATCCAGGGCAACATCTGCGCGCAACTCGCTGACTGTTTGCTCGCCGTGGTGTGCCAGCGTTTGCGCTTCAAGCCGGAATTAAACATCCGCGTGCCCGAATGCGAAATCCTGCGTCCCACCAACTCCGCCAAGGCGTTGATCCGCAATCGTGATTTTTTCAAACTTTCACAAGCGCTCGAAACCGGCGCCGAGCATGGCATGTGGACCTTTCAGCGCTACCAAACCTGGCTTTCAAAACGAACCCAGTGGCACATCCCGGACGCGAACGAAGAACCACCGGATGATGAACCGGTGGAAGCGCAAAACGTGGAATCCTCGCCTCCGTTCGATTCCCGTCCCGCCGCTCGAATTGAAAAAACGCTGCCAGAAATTCCCTCCGCTACGCGAAAACCAGAAGGGCGAATCGAAATTGAGCCGGTCGAAGGTGGACTCGACGAGTTGCTGAGGAAGATGAGCTAATCAAACACCGGCCAAGACTTTTCTCCATTCCAAAACGATCGAACAGTCCGCTATCCTCCGCCCATGCGCCACCGCTATTCCCTTCTTTTGCTCTTTCTCTTCGTCGTCCTTTCCGTCCGCGCGGCCGAAGAAGTCTGCGGCACCTGCGACAAAAAAGTCCTTCTTACCGGCGAATTCCGCCATGGCAACCGCGACAATGCCGTCATCCAGGGCGCGCTTGGACGCGAAGCCGCCTTTCGCGAGGAAATTCGTGGCGCGAATTTCAGTCTCAACGTGCTGAATCTCGGCGCGGGCAAATACACGGCGGAATTCGGTGTCGTGGAATTGTATTTCGATGCGCCGGGCCTGCGCCTGTTTAACGTTACGTGCGGCAGTCAATCCATCGCAACCGATGTGGATATCTTCGCGGCAGCGGGCGGCGCAAGCACCGTTTATCGTTTCCGTGGCGAAGTGGAAACCGCGGGAGAAGCGGTGCAAGGCCCGCTGGTCTTCAATTTCAAAGCCATTAAAGACAACGCCAAGTTCAACACTTTCGAACTGCGGAATGCCTCCGGCGTCGTGCTCATTTCATTGAAAGCCGCCGACCTCATTCCCGACGAGGGCGCGGGTGTCCCTCCGCCGGTCGTCACGGGTCCCCTGCTCTGGCGCGATCCTGCCCAGCCTCTGCCCGTGCGCATCAAAGACCTGCTTTCGCGCATGTCCGTCCCCGAGAAGGCCGCGCAGATGCGCAATGGCGCACCCGGCATTCCGCGCCTGGGATTGCCGGCTTACAATTTCTGGAATGAATGTCTGCACGGTGTCGGACGCGCGGGGATTGCCACCGTCTTTCCGCAAGCGATCGGCCTGGCCGCCGCGTGGGACGTTCCCTTGATGCGCGATGTCGCCGATGCCATCGCCACGGAGGCCCGCGCAAAACATCATCAATACGCGAGAGAGAACAACGGCGATAGCGCGAAGTATTACGGCCTCACGTTCTGGACGCCGAACATCAATATCTTCCGCGACCCGCGCTGGGGGCGCGGCCAGGAAACGTACGGTGAAGATCCATTCCTCACTTCGCGGCTGGGTGTGGCGTTCATCCGGGGCCTGCAGGGCGATGATCCGAAATACATCAAAGCCATGGCCTGCGCGAAACATTTTGCAGTGCATAGTGGGCCCGAACCTTCGCGTCACACTTTCGATGTCGCCGCTTCCGAGCAGGATTTTTATGATACTTACCTGCCGCACTTCGAGGCCGCCGTGCGTGAGGGCAAAGTGGGCGCCTTCATGGGCGCGTACAATCGTGTGTATGGCGAACCCGCCTGCTCGAGCAAACTGCTCCTTACCGACCTGCTGCGCAACCAGTGGGGATTTCAAGGCCACGTCGTGTCCGACTGCGGCGCGATTTACGACATCTTCGCGAACCACAAAGTCGTAGCCACCTCTGAGGAGGCCGCCGCGCGCGCCGTGAAGGCGGGTTGCGATCTCTGCTGCGGCGGGGATTACAATTCGCTCACCCGCGCCTTCAATAATTCGCTGATCACGGAAGCGGAAATGGACGTTTCACTCGGCCGGCTGCTCGATGCGCGCTTCCGCCTTGGCCTCTTCGATCCGCCCGAAATGGTTCCTTATTCGAAGGTTCCCTTCAGCGAAAATGATTCGGCCGCGCATCACGCGCTCGCCTTGCGCATCGCGCGCGAATCGATGGTGCTGCTCAAGAACAACGGGCTGCTGCCGCTAGACCGCGGCAAGCTCAAGCGCATCGCCGTCATCGGCACCAACGCCATTTCGGTGCCGGTGCTGCTCGGTAATTATAACGGCATCCCCTCCAATCCGATCACGATCCTGGACGGGATCAAGGCACTCGTGGGAACGAATATTGAAGTCCTCTTCGAGCAAGGCTGCCCGCTTGCCCTGCGCCGCGATGGCCGAAACAAGCCCGCATCGGAAACCATCGAAGCGGCGCTCAACGCAGCGAAGTCCGCCGATGTCGTTCTCTACGTAGGCGGTCTCAACGCGCAACTCGAGGGCGAGGAAATGCGCGTGGATTACGACGGCTTCGCGGGCGGCGACCGCACCACGATTGAATTGCCCGCAGTGCAAACGGAGTTCCTGAAGCAGCTTCAAGCCACGGGCAAGCCAATTGTCTTCGTGAATTGCAGCGGCAGCGCGGTCGCGATGCCGTGGGAGGCCGAAACTCTTCCGGCGATCTTGCAGACGTGGTATCCCGGCGGCGAAGGCGGACGCGCAGTGGCGGAGACTCTCTTCGGCGACGCGAATCCCTCGGGGAGATTGCCCGTCACCTTTTATCGTTCCACCGCTGATCTCCCGCCGTTCGACGACTACTCCATGACGAACCGCACGCATCGCTTTTTCAGCGGCAAACCGCTCTTTGCCTTCGGCCATGGCCTCAGCTACACGCGTTTTGAATATGGCCAGGCAACTCTCGACAAACGCACTGCCGGACCGAATGACACCGTGAAGCTTTCGTTCGACCTGCGAAACACCGGCGCGCGTGATGGCGATGAGGTCGTGCAAGTGTATTTCAGCCACGGCAAGCAATGGGGACAAGGACTGTGTGCGTTCAGCCGTGTGAGCGTGCCGCACGGAAAATCGCAACCCGTGACTTTGGAGATACCCGCGAACCGTCTGCGCCATTGGGATATTTCGAAGAAGCAATACATCGTCGATCCCGGCGAATATGAGTTGATGGTCAGCGCCGCATCGGATGATATTCGCGCGAAGGTTTCACTGCGAATAGCGAAGTAGCCTGACAGAATGGAGCCCAAACGACGTCGCTTTGGTCCAGCGAGTTCTTTATATTATCACCAATGAGTACGGTGCAAGAAATCGAAGCAGCCATTCCTCAGTTGTCCCGCAAAGAATTAGAAGAACTGCGTGAGTGGCTCGAAGATTAGCTGGAAGAGCAAATGGAATTAACGGACGAAGTTAAGCGACAGCTTGATGCCTCGCGCCGTGAGATCACCGCGGGCAAATTCACCATCCGTCAGCCTAAATAATTTGTGGCTGCAGCACTTCGGATTTGGCCAAATACTTTTTCCAAAGCGTTTGATGTTCCACCCGCCAAGGTACGCGAGGCAGTTCAAGATAAGGTCGATAACATGGGAACACGTCTTGCCGCTTTCCCACATCAACGCTTAGCTGGACGGGCCGAATCGAAACCGCAGGTTGGCGACTATCGTGTCTTGTATGAATACGACGTCAAGGAAGGTAAAATATTCCTTCATCATGTCGGCCATCGTCGAGATATCCACAAGCGTGGTTGAGATCAGCCGTTCAGCTTCCACCCATCGCGATACGTCTTCCGCAAATACTCGTTCGCCTTTTCGTTATTCGTGATCTTTCCGGTGGCGCCGTCGTATTGAATTTTGCTGCCGGCACGATACGCCACCAAGCCCAGCAGCATCTGCTCGATCAAATGGCTGCTGTAACCGATGTCGCACGACGTTTTGAGCGTGCCCTTGCACGCGTCCACCCACTCCTGCTGAAAACCATGCATCGAGGGGATGACGTCCTTTTCGGAACGTGATTTGTAATAGCTCATGTCCGCCTTGTTCCCGAGCGGGACCAGGATTCGATTTTCGAAATCGCAAATCAGATGGCCCTTCGAGCCGCTGAACATCGCGCCGTGGCCGATCTTGTTAAGATCAACCCACTTTGACGGCGACTCGGGCATCGCCCCTCCCTGATACCACGACACCTTGATGGCCGAACGCCATTTGTTGGCGGGATTTTCAAAATGAGCGGCCATCTTTACCGGCGTCACGTCCGGATGGTAAGCATCACCCGTTGCCTCCGCCGAGGTGGGCAGCTTGGCGTCAATCGCATTCCAAACGAGATCCATCGTGTGGCTGCCCATGTCGCCCACCTGGCCCGTGCCGAAATCCCAATACATGTTCCATTGCAAACAATTCGCGCCGGGCTTCCCTGAGAAATAATCCGGGTTATAAGGATGAAACTGCGCCGGCCCGAGCCACAGATCATAATGCAGCGTGGACGGCGGCGTGCCCTGCTCGGGCAGATAACCTGGCTTGCGAATCTGCCGATTGCCCCACGCGGCGACCTCTTCCAGCTCGCCGATCGCGCCATCCATGATCAATTCGCGGACGCGGTTGAAATTCGGAAAGGCATGCCGTTGCGTGCCCACCTGGGTGGCCAGCTTGTTTTTGACCTTCTCGTAGGTGGCTCGGATCAAGCGGGCTTCCTCCACCGTGTTGGCGATGGGTTTTTCGCAATAGACGTGCAAGCCGCGATTCAAGGCCCAGTTCGACACGAACGCGTGCGTGTGATCGAGTGTGCAAATCACCACGCCATCGAGTCCCGAGTGCCCAAGACATTCGCGCCAATCAACGTAGTGCTTCGCTTTAGGAAATTTCTCCGCGGCCAGGGCGAGATGCGTTTCATCCACATCGCAAAGCGCGACCGTGTTCTGATTGGCGAGCCAGTCCCAATGCGCGTTGCCGCGGCCGTGCGCGCCGATAAGCGCGAGATTGAGCTTGTTGCTCGGGGCATCCGCGCCGAATAGGCTGAACTTCGTGAGAATGAGCGGCGCCGCCGCCACGGTGGTGGTCTTGAGAAACGACCGCCGATTGATTTGGGTTCCAAGGTTCTTATTCATAATCTTTCTCTTAATCTTGATCTTTGTTGTCTCAATTCTTCAGACATCACAAATCTGCACTCCCTGCCGCAGCGAAGCGATCACATCCGCCCGCTTGGGCACGAATTCCTGCGCCAGGTAGCCTTTGAATCCCGTATCCAGAATGGTTTGAATAATGCGCGGATAATTCAGCTCCTGCGAATCATCGATCTCGGCGCGGCCCGGCACGCCGCCGGTGTGGTAATGGTCGAAATACTGATGATTCTCTTTAATGGTGTCGCAAACATCGCCCTCCATGATCTGCATGTGGTAGATGTCGTAGAGCAGCTTGAAGCGCTCGGAACTCAGCCGCTTCACCAACTCCACGCCCCACGCGGTGTGGTCGCACTGGTAATCCTTGTGATTGCGCTTGCTGTTCAGCAGTTCCATGCACAGCGTTACCTTGCGTTTTTCAGCGTACGCAAGAATTTTCTTCAGACCAGCGGCACAATTTTCCAGACCCTGCGCATCGTCCAGGCCCCCGCGATTTCCCGAAAAGCAAATCAACCGCTGAAAACCCCCGTCCGCCGTTTCATCAATCCGCTTCTCGTAAGCCTGCACCAGCTTGTCGTGATGCTCCAAACGGTTCCATGCCTTGGGAATTCCACCCAGGCCATCGATCGTCGGATTGAAAACCATCGAGCATACGAGTCCGTGTTTCTTCACGGTCTCAAAATCCGGCGGATTCAAAAGATCAATCGCGCCCATGCCCATTTCCTTCGCGGCCTTGCACAAATCATCCAGCGGGGTCTTGGCATAGCACCAGCGGCAGACGCTGTGGTTGACGCGGCCCTTGAGCCGGGAAGCTGTCTCCTGTGCGCGCACCTCGGGCAGCACGGAGGCAGTCGCCGCCACCAGCGTCGCGCCTTTGGCCAACTTGCCGATGGCGGTGCGCCGGGTGAACTTTTTGGGCTTCATGACGGGAAAAGTAACCGCGCTCGTGAAAAATTACACGCGGAAAATGTGACGTTGGGCAAAGGGGTTCTTAATCCTAATCTTTCTCTTAATCTTAATCCGTGAGTCGCGGAAGTCCCACGGATTAAGATTAAGATTAAGATTAAGATTAAGAGCCCCTTTGCCCGCCTGCATCCGATCCGCACCCTCATTCGTAGTATGGGTGTGATAAGTGATAAAACCTTGTGACCCAGCCCCGGGCTGGATATGAACGAGCAAACGTGATCAACGCCCTTGGATTGTGGCCGCGCGCCGACCATGACAGCGAGCAGTGAATCAACACCCACTGCCGACCTGGACTTGCTCCGGCGCATGACGCTCGGCGACACCGCCGCGCTGGGCGATTTCCATGACCGCCACGCGGGCACTTTGTTCGCGTTGTCATTGCGCATCCTGAACGATGCCGCCGAGGCCGAAGACGTGGTGCAAGACACATTGTTGCAGATTTGGGAGAAAGCCGTGGTATTCGATCCAGAGCAAGGCAGGCCGCTCGCGTGGGCGATCACCCTCGCGCGCAATAAAGCCATCGACCGGTTGCGCACTTCACAACGTCGTGCCCGCCTGCTCGAAGAGGCGGGACTGGAGAATGATTGCGCCACGGAACCGGATGCGGCCCAGGCAGCGCACACCGGGGAGCAGGGCGGCCTCGTGCGCGCAGCCTTGCGCGGATTGCCAACCGAGCAACGGCGCGTCATTGAAATGGCCTTCTTCGGCGGGTTGAGCCAGAGCGAAATTGCCGAAGCCATTGCCGAACCGCTGGGCACCGTCAAGGCCCGCATCCGGCGCGGCATGTTGCGATTGCGTGACGAACTCGAACCGAAATTGTAATGTAAATGATGGGCGCAACCGATACCTTTTGAACTGAGCGAACACCAAACCAACGACCGAAATGGGCGACGAGACCAATCTAAATAATGAAAGCCGCGCGGAGCTCGCCGCCGCGGCCGCCCTGGGCGCGTTGGACGGACCCGACGCGCAAAAGCTGGCGGAGTTGCAGAAGGCGGATGCGGAAGTCCGCCGGGAAATTGCTTCCTACTCTTCCGTGATCGAAGGGCTCGCGAAATCCGTGCCCGCGGGAGCGGGACCGTCGCCGGAACTGAAATCGCGCATTCTTCAGCAGGCGGAAAAAATAAAAACGCGGTCGGCCGCGGCTGCGCGGATCAAGCAATTGTTGCCCGCCGGGAACGCGCTGGGATTCTCCTTCCTGCGCGCGGCGTCTGGAACCGGTTGGCTGCCGCTGCCAGTCCCGGGCGCCTCCGTGAAAATGCTCTCATTCGACGACAGCACCGGTTATGCCGTCGTGCTCGGCAAATTGGAAGCGGGCGCGCGGTATCCTTCGCACACGCACAAGCAATCCGAGGACATTTTCATGATTTCAGGTGATCTGCACATCGGCGAGGAAGTCATCCGCGCGGGCGATTTTCACCACGCCGCGGCAGGCTCGACTCATGGCGTGAATTGGTCCGAAGGCGGCTGTGTATTGCTCGCAGTGCTGTCGAAGGAAGATTTGATGGCGCAAATGACGGGGTAAAAATGCCTCACGCTAAGGCCGCTAAGAATAAGCTTCGCAGCAGGGGACGTCAGTCCGCTCCATTTAAACACATCACCGTCTTAAAACCATTCGTTCCCGAAAAACCAAAACGCAAACATTTCTTCCCCCTTGGCGATCTTTGCGCCCTTTGCGTGAGGTCTCAACGAATCCCCGCGAGCGCCTCAGGCCGGTAAAACTTTTCGTAAAACTCCGTGTCCAAATGACACGCCTGGCAACCCACCACGGTTCGGAACGGAGACATGTAAGCCGGAAATCGTCCGAATTCCTTCCACACATATTCGCAATACGCCGTGGTTGCCGCCACCGCGGCTTCGCTGACAGGCGGAATGCCCGAGCCCACGTTGCTCGCGTCTTTCCACGCGTTCGCGACGTTCAAAGCGGCGGTCTTGGCATCAACAACTGCTTTCACGGCGGCCGCCATCGACTCGAAATACGGGGGGCTATGGGCCTGCAACAGAATCTTACCGTCACGTTCGAGCCCCAACGCCACCGGCACATTCACACCGGGGGCAACCGCCGCAGTCCCCATGCGGAATCCGAGCGTGTGGCACCAGCCGAATTCATGGTTAGCGAAGTTCGGGAAGCTCCCAAGCCCAAGCGCCTGAGCCATCAACGCCATATTCTGGAGCATCATCCCCTGCTCCACCGTCACGAACTCGGTGACGAGGCGCTCGACCAACCCGATCGTGGCCACCCGGCCATTGCGAAAATCATCGTCCAGGTGGCCACCCTGGCTGCGCGCAAATTTCTCCAGGCCCGCTGGTCGAAACCCGGCGCGTTCATCCAGCACGAAAGCGCCGGTGGTTTCATTGAAGATCTCCAGCAGCCCATTGATATACAAGAACGTCAGGTCGTTAACAGGAAGAAAATAAGTTGTGCCGGGCGCATAAAGAGACCAGCGGTTGCAATTAATATTAAACAACGGGTCCAACGGCGGCGCGACGCGCGTGTTCTGCACCTGCACGCGGCTGCGCCGATACACCTCCGCGAATTTCTTTTCCCGACCGAGCTGCATCAATTCCTTCAATTCCGCGGCCTCGAATTCGCGCGGCCGCTTGACGAGCCAGGCGCCTTGATCGTTGATGACAAACAACGCCACGGATTGAATGCCGTCCCCACTCGCAATCGTGCGGCCAACGAAGCCGTTCATGATGTTACCACCACCACCGCTGGCATAACACAAATCAGCCAGCGCGGGCCCGGTAATTCCCGAGGCTGCAAACGCCAGCGCCGCTTCTTCATCCTCGTCGAGCGGACGCGGCGCCTGCTGGCTGGTGTAAGCCAGGGGGCCCGCCGGCATTTTCATCCCCAAGCCAAATCGGCGTGACCGGCGATTTAGCAGCGTATCGATAAAAGTGGCGTGATTTAAACGTTCGGCGATGGACATACAATGTCAGTTATAAAATTGAGCGCTCAGTGATTACCGCGTTCAAGATTGACCAGAACGACGCGATGTCAACTGGGTTGGTTAAGTTGTTTTACCCCTTCAACCAATTACAGCGCCTTCTCCAGATGCTTGCACACGGTCTTGATCACCTCCACGCGCGCGAACTTCTTGTCATTCCCCGGCACCAGAATCCACGGAGCTTCTTCCGTGCTGGTGCGGGCGACCATTTCGTTCACCGCGGTGGTGTAAGCCGTCCACTTGTCACGATTACGCCAGTCCTCATCCGTGATTTTGTGCCGCTTATATTCGATGGATTGACGTTCCTTGAAGCGGCGCAATTGTTCTTCCTGGCTGATATGGACCCAAAACTTGAGCACCACCATGCCGCGTGACGCCAGTTGCTCTTCGAAGTCATTTATCTCCTGGTAGGCCCGCATCCACTCGGCGGGTTTGGCAAAGCCTTCCACACGCTCCACCAGCACGCGCCCATACCAGGAACGGTCGTAAATCGTCACCCTGCCCGCCCGCGGAATGTGCCGCCAGAATCGCCACAAGTAATGATGCGCCTTCTCTTCATCCGTCGGCGCCGCGATGGGAATCACCCGATACAGTTTCGCGTCCACTGCCGTGGTGAGCCGACGGATTGCGCCACCTTTGCCGGCGGCATCCCAGCCTTCAAACACCGCCACGGTTGAAATCCCACGCGCCAACGCCTGCCACGAGAGATGATTCAGCCGGGCCTGGTATTTCTCGATCTTCTCGTCGTATTCCTTGTCGCTAAGAGACTGTTTCAAATTAACACTATCGAGCACGGTTTTTTCCGGCCTGGACACATCCTTCACCACCGTTTTGGCCGGGGCGGGAGGTTGTTTTGCGCCGTCAATTCGCCGCCGCAGGGCCTCGTGCAGCAGCCGCGCCACTTCCAGGTCGCGATACCGGCGGTCTTCCGCGTCGATTAAATACCAGGGTGCTTCCGCAGTGTCGGTGGCTTTAACCGCCTGCTCCGAGACTTCCACAAACTTGTCGTATGCCTTGTGATACTTCCAATCGAGCCTGGTGACCCGCCACCGTGTGTTGGGGTCTTTCTGCAGTTTTTTCAATCGTTGTTTTTGCGCGTCTTTCGACAAATGGAACCAGAACTTGATGATCAAGGCGCCATCCAGCGCCAGCATGCGCTCAAAGGCCGCGATGCGTTCGAGTCCGAGGGTATAAGCATTGGTTTTTGATTTTCCCTGCACACGATCCACAATGGGATCAGTGTACCAGGAGCCGAACAGGATGCCGATTTTGCCGCGCGGCGGCAGTGCCCGCCAGTAACGCCAGAAGGCCGGGCGCGCGCGTTCCTCATCCGACGGTGACCAGAATGCCGTCGCTTCCACACCCCGCGGATCGAGCCACTCGGTCAACGCGTTCACCACGTCCGCCTTGCCCGCGCCCTCCACGCCGGAGACCACGACGATGACCGGAATCCGTAACTCCTTCAGTTCGGTTTGCGCCTTCAGCAATTCAGCGCGCAGTTTTGGAATTTGTTTTTTGAAGTCCTCTTTGGAGACTTTCAGGCCGAGTTCGATTGATTTGAACATAAATGACCCTGATTTAACGCCATTTCAGCTATTGAAATGACTTACAGTCATTATGTCACAATGTCCGCCGGAAAAGCAAGGTCGCCGCGGCCATGGCAATGACGGTGAACGCCGCCAAGAACAACAGGTCCGGGCCGATCGCCAGCAAGCCGGTGTTCTTCAGCACAAGGTTCTTGAAGCCATCCACCGCGTAGGTAAACGGATCGAGGACCGTGATCACTTTCATCCACGGGGGAAACGCGGCGGTGGGATAAACCGCGCCACTCGGGAAAAAGAGCAACGTGTTCAAGACTCCAAAAATAGCGCGTGGCACCAGCGGATCGTTCACCCGGACCATGATCAAAAACATCATGCTGATCAACGCGAGCGCGGTGAACACCACGAGCACAAACATCCGCAGGAGCCGGAAGGGATTGAGGGGATCGGGAATTCCGGCCAGCAACGACCCGATGGTAATCAGCACCACGCCCGAGACGATTGCCTTGACCGCACCGGACAGCGTGAAGCCGAGGATCAATTCAAATTTCCCAATCGGCGTGACCAGATAACCTTCGTGCAAACCACGCGCCTTGTCATCGATGAAGATGATGCCGCCGCCAATCATCGCTGAGACGAAGATCGCCAGCACGATCGTGCCGGGCAGCAGGTATTGGATGTAAGGCACGTACGGATAAACCTCGACCACGGAGAGAGTGGCCTTGATCGTTGCGCGCGGAGCGGCGACGGGCGCTTCGTAGGCGGGAAGCAAACCGCGCATGACGCCTTCCATCGCGGAGGCTGAGAATTGGTCCGTGTTGTCCTCGATCAATGCGATTTCCGGATTCGCTCCCGCAAGCACGCGGCGGGAAAATTCAGGCGGAATATTGAGCACACCGCTGATCCGCCCTTCTCGCAGATCGCGCAGCGCCTCGGTTTTGTCGGCGTAGGCAATCGTATCAAACGTGCGGGCGTTGGCGGAGACGGCCTGGAACATTTCCTTGAGCTTGATCGCTGGAACCCCGTGATCTTCATCAACCACGCCGATATTCAGGTGCTTGACCTTCCCGCCAAAGGCATAGCCCAGCACGAGCAACTGCATCAGCGGCATGATCATGGAAATCACGATGAGCGCCGGGCTGCGCCGGAACCGGCGCAAGTCACGCTCGATGATGGCCCAAACGCGGTGCATGGTTAGTTCCGTCGCAACATGTATGGGCTTTCCGCCACGCTTGGCGCCTGCAGCGTGTCGCGCAATTGGTGTCCGGTATAATGCACAAACACGTCGTCCAGCGTGGTGCTTTGAACGGACAAAGAAGTAATCGCAACCTTCGCGGCCCGCGCTGCTTCCATCAACGCGATGGCCGTGGCGGGGCCGTTATTCGAAGAAATTCTGAAAACACCTTCCTCGGATTTTACCTCCGCCACGTCGGGCAGTTTCTTCAATGTTTCCATCCAGTTCGGAGATGATCTGGAAAAGCTGACTTCGAGGATATTCTGCCCGGGAACCGACGCCTTCAATTTCAACGGCGAGTCCAGCGCCGCGAGCTTGCCGTGGTCCACAATCGCAATGCGGTCACACAACTTGTCCGCTTCATCCATGTAGTGCGTCGTCACGAGAATCGTTAAATCACGTTCGCGTTTGAGCCGCGCGAGCATCTCCCACACAGATACGCGCGACACTGGGTCGAGACCCGTCGTAGGTTCATCCAAAAAGAAAATCCGCGGTTCATGCACCAGTCCGCGCGCAATTTCGAGCCTCCGCCGCATGCCGCCAGAAAACATCTTCACCGGTTTGTCCGCCCATTTCTCCAAATCGACATCCCTCAGCAACCGCGCGATGGTGTGCCGCCGTTTCTCGCGGGGAATGCCGTAGAGCTTCGCGAAGATGCTCATGTTTTCTTCCGCGCTCAAATCCTGGTCCGACGTCATCGCCTGCGGAATTACGCCGATGGATTGCCTCACGCCATTGGGATCGCGTTCGATGTCGAAACCGTTCACCCGCGCGGCGCCTGAACTCGGCGGCACCAGCGTGGTGAGCATCCGGATGAGTGTTGACTTGCCCGCTCCGTTCGGGCCCAGCAATCCAAAGACCTCGCCAGGTTCCACGGAAAAGCTGATTTCGTTCACGGCCACGAAATCGCCGAAACGCTTGGTCAGTTTGGCGACTTCGATGGCATGCATGGCGCAGAACTCGCGGGCGCGCGCAATTCACTTCTTTTCCGCCGAATTGATCGGCAGCGTGACATACGCGGTCATGCCCACCGCCAGGCCGCGGTCACGATTGTCGCAGCGGAGCCGAATTTGAAACGTCTTGATGTCACGCTTGGTGCGGCTGACATCCCTTTGCGTGGCGTAGTCGGCATCAACACTTCGGTGATACACCTCTCCTTCACGCACCGCGCCGGAAGGCAGCTTCACGGACAATTTGTCGCCCAGGCGAATGCGATCGATGTAAGTTTCCTCAATGTCCGCGCGGACCCACAAATTGTCCTGGTCGATCAGCGTGACGATTGCCTGCCCGGGATTCACAACTTCACCCGGCAACGCGGCGCGCGTGTCCACCACCGCGGAAAGCGGCGCGCGAATTTCCGTGTGGCTGAGTAGAATCATTGACCTTTCTTTTTGGGCATTGGCGGCGGCAGCCAAATGGACGCTCGCCCCGACAGCAGCGCGGCGGGAGGAACTCTGCTCGGCATTCGCTTTCGCCAGCGCTACCGCGGCCTCCGCGGCGGCAGCCTGTTTGGCCACGGACTCTGCCCGCGCTTTGGCGGCGTCGAACGCGGTCCGTGCCCGGTCGTGCTGCTCTTGTGATTCCGCGCCCGACGCCTTTAGCCGGTCCAGCCGCTCAAAGGTCAGGCGCGCGTTTTCCAGGTCGGCCGCAGCCAGGGCAATTTGCGCTTTCGCCGCCGCAAGATTTGCCTCGGCCTGCGCAATTTGGTTGCTGGTCTGTGCTTCCTGAAACCTCAGGTTGGCTTCGGCTTGCGCGACTTGAGACGCGGCTTGCTGTTCGTTTTTCGAATAAAAATCGACGTCGGCCTGTTGCGTACCCGGCTCAAGGATCGCCAGTAACTGGCCGTTCGTGACCAAATCTCCTTCTCGCACCAGGACCTTGCTGAGCCGGCCCTGAATTTCCGGGCTGACGATCACTTCATCCGTGGTGACGATGCCCGTCATCACGATCTCGCGTGGTGGCCGCGTGGCGATGACGTAAACACTCACCGCCACGATCAAGACGATCAGAACTGCAAATCGTTTCTTATTCACAACAAAGCCATAGACCGGTACGGGATTGGCCGAGGAGTTTCAAGGGTTATCTGGGCGCCAAGCAAAGGAGATTAGGAGTAAGAGAAAGATTACGATTAAGAGCCTGGCGGCAATATGCGACCCGGTTCTTAATCTTAATCGTTCTTAACCTTAATCCGGATGCCTCCCAATAAAAAGAGCAACTGGTTCACAGTTGCTCTTTCGAAACCGAATCTCGGCGGTCACCATTTAGGTGAGGATGATCTTGTCCCCTTCTTTCAGGGTGACGATCGCCTTCTTCCAGTCAGGGGCTTTACCGGCCTGCACTGTGCGCTGGCGGCGAAGTTTGCCCGTGACGTTCATGGTGCTGATCCCGATCACCTTCACTTTGAAGAGTTCTTCCACCGCGCGCTTGATCTGCGGCTTGGTGGCGCGCCGATCGGCGACCACGGTGTATTGATTATGACTCTCGCTCTGGCGAGTGCCCTTCTCCGTGAGGCGGGCGGTCTTGATAATTTCAAAAGTATTCATGCTTGCGTCGGTTAATTGCTTACTCGGCCAGACGTTGCTCAACCTTTTCAAACGCGCCGCGGGTGAAAACCACCTTGGCGGGACGCAAAATCTGATAGGTGTTGACGGTATCGCTGGTGGCCACTTCCAGGCCCTCAATGTTGCGGCTCGCGAGCGCGAGGTTTTTGTCCACGCTGTCCGCCACGAGCAACGCCGTGCCGGTGACATCCAGCGCTTTGAGCACGGCGGCGAAATCCTTCGTCTTGGGCGACGAAAGCGAGAGGCCGTCGACCACCAACACGTCGCCTGCCTTCAGGCGCTCGCTGAGCGCCTTGCGCAGGGCAAGCTGGCGCGTGGTCCTGTTAACCTTCTTGCCGAAATCGCGGGGCTTGGGTCCGAAGACCACGCCACCGCCACGCCACAGCGGAGACTGGAAGGAGCCCGCGCGCGCGCGGCCCGTGCCCTTCTGACGCCACGGCTTCTTGTTCGTGCCGGCCACGTCGCCGACGTTCTTGGTGCAGGCGGTGCCCATGCGCTGGTTGGCGTTGTGGGCCACCACGGTGTCGTGCACGGCCTGGGTGCCCCGGCCGTTTTCGACGAGGGCAAACTTCACTTCCAATTCACCGGCCTCTTTGCCGCTGGTATTTTTAATCGTAAGTTTCATGGTCGTTTACTTCTTGGCCGCGGCGGGCTTGGCTTCGGGTTTGGCTCCGCCCTTGGTCTTGGCGGGAGCGGCCTTGGCTTTCGCTTCGGCTTCGGCGCGGCGTTTGGCCACGACTTCGCGCGTCATTTTCTTGGATTCACGGATCACGACATAGTCGCCTTCCGCGCCGGGCATCGAGCCCTTGATGAGCAACAAATTGTCCGCTTCGCGCACCTGGATGATTTCCAGATTCTGGTTCGTGCGGCGCACCTGCCCCATGTGACCGGGCATTTTCATGCCGCGCATGACGGTGCCGGGAAACAGGCGCTGACCGATAGCGCCGCTGCGGCGGTGCCAGCCCTTCGCGCCGTGGGTCATGTCACCACCGGCGAAATGGTGCCGCTTCACGACACCTTCGAACCCCTGTCCCTTTGTTACGCCGATGCAATCGACAAAATCACCCACTGCAAAAAGCGTCGGTCCGACGACGTCGCCGGGCTTTACTTCCTTGTTGAAATCACGAAATTCCTTGATGCGCTTGACGGCGACACCTTTGAATTTCTTGACGTGGCCGAGTTCGGCTTTCGTAAGCCGATGTTCCTTCTGGTCGTCAAAACCCAATTGCACGGCGCTGTAGCCGTCGCTATCGACAGTCTTGCATTGAAGGACACGATTCGGTCCGGCGAGCACCACAGTGACGGGAACAATGACGCCTTTGGCGTCGTAAACCCGGGCGTGGCCCAATTTTTTTCCAAGAAGTCCGAGAGGCATAATCTTAGGTAGGTTAAATTAGATCTTGATCGTGATGTCCACGCCGGCCGGGAGATTCAATTTCTTGAGTTCGTCCACGGTTTTCGCGGTGGGGTCGATGATGTCGAGCAGGCGTTTGTGGGTGCGCTGTTCGAAGGTTTCCTGGGATTTCTTGTCGGCGTGCGGCGAGCGCAGCACGGTGAAGCGTTCCACGCGGGTGGGAAGCGGGATCGGGCCTGCGACGCGAGCGCCAGTGCGCTTGACGGTCTCGACGATGTCCTTGGCGGACTGGTCGATGACCCGGTGATCGAACGCCTTCAGGCGTATACGTATGCGTTGTCCATTCATAAAAAGAACAATTATCTAAAAATGGTCTGTTATTTACCCGCGCTCCTTCCGGAGAAACGGGGCGCAAAATTTAGCAAAGGAGCTTTTGAATGCAACAAGTATTTTGAAAGAATTTTAAGGTGATTTTCATCGAGCGAAAGTCAGGGCGATTCCCATCGTCAGACATTGCGCTTGCGACCACCTGACACCGCGGTTACATTCAAAACGTGAGCACAACCGCGACTATTCCGCTTCCTGTGGAAGTCGGACATTTGGGCAATTTCGAGGCTCGATTAGTTCGAAACCTGCGCGCCTCGGTGGAAGATTGGGACGAGGTTTGCTCCGCGCTGGGAGCCTGGGAAGCAGCACATTTTACTCAAGAGGCCACAGAAACATCCCGGGAACAACACCATGCCTGGGTGTCCGAATTACTCTACTGGGGACAAATTTTCGAACGAGTGACGACTCATCCTCACTTTCCTGACCAGGCGCTGGCCAAACGGGTTAAAGCTCGATTACAGCATTTGCAGGACAAACTGGCTCTCTGGCATGGTTCGATGACGACCGCTGAAGAGGAACGGATTTTGCGGGCTGCCTTTGCTTGAATCCAGAACTGGAAAGGTTGCTGAAGGCGCTCGCAGCACGGGATAATGCGACCCCGGAAGAATTTCCCGAAGCGAACTCCGAATTTGAAGCGTTGCTGCGTCCCGTACTCGATCGACTCTCACCCACTGGCCGCGGGGAATTCTTGCGGGCGCTTCAAAGTCGTTACCGGGCCTACTTGAATGCGAATAACCGGCCGCCAACGCTGCCACCTTCGGCTTGAATAGGTCGTGCGTTTCCTTCGGTGCCGAACCGTCCACGTCCTTGCCACTCAAAACAAACAGCGCAATCGCTGGCACTGCCAACAATTGCGCTGGTATAAGAAAATACAACCTTACGAACGCGCCGCAGGCTTGTCCTTCGTCGCGTCGAGGATCTGATTGAGGATGCTCGTGGGCACCTGTTCGAAACGCAGCGGCTCCATCGAATACGACGCGCGGCCCTTCGACAGGGAGCGGATTGCCGTGGCGTAGCCGAACATTTCCGAGAGCGGCACTTCGCCGTTGAGGCTCGTCTGGCCCGCTTTGATCTCGATGCCGACGATGCGGCCGCGGCGGCGGTTCAAGTCGCCCAGCAGATCGCCCTGGTATTCGTCCGGCGTGGTCACTTCGACTTTCATCACCGGCTCGAGCAGGATGGGCTTCGCTTTCTTGAAGGCTTCCTTCAAAGCGAAAATACCGGCCATCTTGAACGCGAGCTCATTCGAGTCCACTTCGTGGAACGTACCGTCGATGATCTGCACTTTGATATCAATGACTTGATACCCGGCATACACACCGCCCTTGATGGCTTCTTCGATGCCATCCTGCACGGCAGGGATGTATTCCTTGGGAATCGCGCCACCGACGATCTTGTTCTCGATTTCGATGCCCTTGCCGCGCTCATTGGGCTCAATGGTGATTACCGCATGGCCGTATTGGCCACGACCACCGGACTGGCGGATGAACTTGCCTTCGCCCTCGGCGTGCGCCGTGATGGTTTCGCGATAGGCAATCTGCGGAGCGCCCGCGCTGGCTTCCACTTTGAATTCACGCAGCAAACGGTCGCGAATAATTTCCAAATGCAACTCGCCCATTCCCGCGATGATGAGCTGGCCGGTTTCCTCGTTGGTGAAGCAACGGAACGTCGGATCTTCTTCCGAGAGGCGCTGCAAACCTTCGGACAGTTTGTCACGGTCTTGCTTCGTCTTCGGTTCGACCGCCATGCTGATGACGGGCTCGGGGAACGTCGGCGGTTCGAGCGTCACGTCAAAATCCTCGTCGCACAGCGTGTCGCCCGTGGTGATGTTGCGCAAGCCCACCAGCGCGGCGATGTCGCCCGCGTACACCTGGTCGATGTCCTTGCGTTCGCTGCCTTGAATAACCATGAGGCGGCTGACGCGCTCGCGTTTGCGCGTGCGCGGATTGTAAATCGTATCGCCCTTCTTGAGCATGCCGGAATAGACGCGGAAGAACACAAGCTTGCCGGCATAAACATCCGTCCACAGCTTGAATGCCAGCGAGCAGAACTTCGCGCTGTCGCTGGTTTCCACTTTCACGACATTGTCCGTGCCGGGCTCGGTGCCTTCGGCATTCGGAACGTCCAGCGGACCGGGCAAATAATCCACCACCGCATCCACCAGTGGTTGCACACCCTTCTTCTTGAACGCGGAACCGCAAAGCACAGGAACCAGTTCGATTTTGCACGTCAGGCGGCGAATCGCGGCCTTGAGGACCGCCGGCTCAATGGGCTTTTCCTCGATGACGAGTTCGGCAATCAAATCGTCTTTGTTCGACACCGCGTCGATCAATTCCGAGAGTGCGGCCTTGGCTTTCTCCTGCAACTCCGCGGGAATTTCCCTGACATCGTAGCGGAGGCCCTCGTTGACCACTTCGCCCGGGCCCCAATAAATGGCCTTCTGGTTAACGATGTCGATCACGCCCGCAAAATTGTCTTCCGCGCCGATGGGAAGGTAAATTGGGAACGCGTACGCGCCCAATTTCTTGCGCATGTCGTTCAGCGCATTTTCAAAATTCGCACCCGTGCGGTCCATCTTGTTGACGAACGCAACGCGCGGCACTTTGTATTTGGTGGCCTGGCGCCAGACGGTTTCCGACTGCGGTTGCACGCCCGCGACGCCGCAGAACACAGCGACCGCGCCGTCGAGCACGCGCATGGAGCGCTCCACTTCCGCCGTGAAATCCACGTGCCCCGGAGTGTCGATGATGTTAATCCGGTGCGGCACTTCCGCGAAAGACTTAAAAACGCCTTCTTCCTTCTTCTGCGTCCAGAAGCAGGTGACGGCGGCCGACGTAATCGTGATGCCGCGTTCGCGCTCCTGCTCCATCCAGTCGGTGACGGTGTTGCCGTCATCGACGTCGCCGATCTTATGAATAAGACCGGTATAAAAGAGGATACGCTCGGTCGTTGTCGTCTTGCCCGCATCGATGTGCGCGGCAATGCCGATATTGCGCGTGCATTCCAGCGTATAACGCCGGCCCGGCGAATTGACCGTTTTATTTTCCACAGCTGCTTCCATGTTAGTTGTTAGTTGGCTTCTCGCAAATAGACGAAAACGCCCCGTGTATTATACAACGTCGGGGCGTTTTTTCGAACAAATCTTACCAGCGGAAATGAGCGAATGCCTTGTTGGCCTGCGCCATCTTGTGCACTTCATCACGCTTGCGGATCGCATTGCCCTGGCCCTGGAACGCTTCCATGATCTCCGACGCCAGCGCGTCCTTCATGGGAATGCCTTTCCGACCGTCCGCGAATTCCACCAGCCACCGCATCGCCAGCGACATCTGCCGTTCATTCGGCACTTCCATCGGCACCTGATAGGTCGCGCCACCCACGCGGCGGGCCTTGGTTTCGATGCGCGGCTTCGCGTTGTCCACCGCGCGCTGCAGCACCTCGATGGGGTTCGACTGCGGGTTCTTCGACACGATCGAGTCGAACGCACCGTAAACAATACGTTGTGCCGTGCTCTTCTTGCCGGAACGCATCACGGTGTTGATGAGACCGGTGACCAGCGTGCTGTGATACTTGCCGTCTTCGGTAAACTCGCGTTTAACTGCTCTGCGACGTCGGGACATGCTTTTTAAGTCGTTAAAATGTTAGGTTTCAAATCGTTTACTTGGCAGGCGCGGCTCCAGCTTTGCCTTCCTTCGGGCGCTTCACGCCGTACTTCGAGCGGCTCACGCGCCGCTTCTCCACGCCGGCGGCGTCGAGCGTGCCACGCACGATGTGGTAACGCACGCCGGGCAGGTCTTTCACACGGCCCCCGCGGACCATCACGATCGAGTGTTCCTGGAGGTTGTGGCCTTCGTCCGGGATATAGGCGATGACTTCGAAGCCGTTGGTGAGACGCACCTTCGCCACCTTCCGCATGGCGGAATTCGGCTTCTTGGGCGTACGAGTCATTACCTGCAAGCAAACGCCCCGGCGGAAGGGTGAGTTTTCCAAAGCCGGAGACTTTGACTTGCTGCGAATCTTGTTTCGCCCTTTACGGACGAGCTGATTAATAGTCGGCATTGCCTTTTATAAAATCGTTATGGCTCCTTCCCGGTTCCGGGAAAGAGAGCGCGGATATTAACAAACGAAGTCGTGGTTGCAACTGTTTTTGAGCAGTTTTTTCCGTAAAACTCAACAAACTACCCTGCCCCGCCCTGCCGAACCCCTACCCGGATGAAAATTGGCATTATTTGGGGAGTTTTCAAGGGTGCGGACGCACCTACGTCCAGAACCGCGTTTGGCTTGCGCACGCGGCAATGGCGCTCTGTAAGTAATTAAAGATAACAGCGGCCATCGCGTCCCACTCGTCTGCCCCTGTCTGACTCCCCTCAATCCCTCGGACTCAACCGTGGCGGACTTGGCGGCCGCCCCGTGGCAAACGGAGGCGACACGCGAATGAACATCGGGATTTCCATGCGCTGACCGAGCGAGGTATCCAAATAGATGGTTCCATCGACGGGCTGCACGGGTATGTTGTCGAGGCGGGCAAAGAGGTTGTATTCCTTGCCCTCGGTCACCGGCACGAGATCGAAATGAATTCCGCCGTAGGTGCAATTGGGATTCATGATTTGAATCAGCTTGTCGGTGGTGGAATGGATGACCACGGTTTTCAACATGGACTCCGCCGGCGGCGATGCGCCGGAAACCTGGTTGGTCACATCCCAAATCAATACCTCCGGCTGCGCCGCAAGTTCACCGATGAATTGGCCGTTCAAAAGGAAGGTCGCCGCGGGGCCATTCGTGCTGTCGGTGGCAAAGGCCTGAATGTATTCCACGAAATGACGCGGGGCGCCGTCGCGGACGACGTGCACCCGGACCGTCGCCGAGGCCGCATTGGCCTTGGTTTCAGACGGCACCGTTACGGTGACCCAGGGATGGGACGTCTCAAACCGCGCGAGTTGCAGCGGCTTGCCGTCCGTGCGGGTAATCGTGGCGTAAATATTGGTGTCGTTCACGCCCAGCGGCAGCGACACCGCGAGCGCCACGGGGTTGATGGCATACAGGAGCGGCTGGGGCTGCGGATTGCCGGGAGTCGTCCCGAGAGTGCCATGAGTGCTTTGCGCGAGGGCCGCGCCCATACAGGCGCCGAGAGCCAACGAACAGACTAAATTCACGTTTTTCATACTCGTACCCATGATGACGGTACGCGCATAAGGTGCCGCTCAGCTACGGGGTGTTCGCCTGATTTCTGGCAGCGACGTGTAAGTAGCCCGGCGCGATAATGAAGTTGTGGATTCTGACCGTCTGTGCCCTGCCCCACTACTTCCGCGCCGGCATTTTCCAAACCCAATCGCCTTGTCGGTAGTCGATCGGACCGTGAGGCTGATCGTGCCGCCCGGTGGTGCCGTGGTCATCGACTTCGTTCCAGCCGACGGAGTAAATTACATAGCTCCCATCAAGACCCGGCAGATAGCGCAACGCCTGTTCACCGATAACATCCGCCGGAATCGCCGCGAGAAACCGCGGCACCAGGAGTTCCAGTGACTCGGGCAATCGCCCCTCCGCCAACCGGTATCGCTCGATGGCACAGGCGACGCGACACGCATCGGAAAACGTCTGCGCGCGTCCCGTTTTTAACAGGGCGGTATCCACCGCAGGCGCGAAGAGCGCCAGCGCGAACGCGTAAGGACTGAGGCGGCCAGCCCGTCCTGCCCGTTCGTAGCCGGCGGTTATGTCCGGATGGATTCGGTCGGCTTCATCCACGGCACCGAGCGCAAATTGTTCGTAAAATCCACCGATCGTTACCATATTTTGACAGTGCCACCCGCCGGGCATGAAGCGAAATATCAGCGCCGCATCATGGTCGATATTTTCGACGTTTGGAGCGCCAAATCCCTGGCGGCGAAAGTAATCAAGCATCCCAATGCACCCGGCACGCTCGCCCCGAAACGCATTCTTCAACCCCGGCACCAGCTTGATGGGAGCGAGATCCTTTTCAAACTGCGCCAGTTGCGCGTCATTCCAGGAATGGCGGAAAAACCCTTCGCGAATCGTTTGCAGTGCCGAATTCAGGATCTCCAACCGCGTGAGGTGGTCCACGAGAAACGGTTCATTGGCGATCGTGTCCGCCAGCCGGATTCCGAACCGTGCATCCGCAAACGCGTCGGCGACGCGGCCCAACTCCAGACGCGCAGTGGCCCGCAGACTAACAACAAACGCTATCTGCCGCAGCGGGCTGAGGTGGGGCAGCAGAATATCGAACGGAACCTGGTTGGCGTAGTTGATGGGAAACCGCGACTGCGGACGAGTGATGACCGCGCTTTGCAGCTCCTGCAGTTCGGCGTCGAACTTGCCGAGCGCCACGAGAACATCTTCCGCCGGTGAAGCCGCCTGCACCGGCTGTGGATAATTGGTATTGCCACGGTAGAACGTCTGGAATGACGCGAGATCGGTGAACAAGCCATTCTCCACCGTGCCCTGAATTGGATCCGGGTTGTTTTCGGTGCAGGCGGCCAGTTGAATTTGATTGGCACGATCCCACCCCTTCTGATCCCGCATCGCGAGCCGTCCATTCGCCCAGGTTAACTCGAACAAGGGCTTCAATAACGGAGTCATCGCAAAATTCTCACCGTCTGGAACCGCGGGAGGCGCGAGCGTGGCATACTGAGTTTTGGCATCAGGAGCCGAGAGTGTGAATTTTTGCCACGCCCGCCGCCCGCGCCAGTTTTCCACGGCATACACCAGGGCCACAAAAGTAGTCAACCCGACTGCGGCTAGCAACGCATAGCGCAGCTTTTTCCACGAGAAAATGGCGGCGAAGCACCGGCGGAAAATCGGGCGGCGTGGTGACGGAACAGGATCGTTCATAAGCTGGGTCAAGCCAGGGCTACCGGCAAATTGCGCGCGCTATGCGGGCGCGGAGTGCTTCGCTGCGGCACGATAGTTTCGCGGCCAGGCATTTCCAACAACTCCGCCAGCAGCCGCCTCTGCCCCTCCAATTGGTTCGCGAGTTGAGGTGACGGCAAATGAACCGCCGTTTCGATTGTTTCAACGGGATTGGAACTGGAAACATCCAACACGAGTATGACAGCCCATGCCACCGCCAATCCCGCCCACACGCGGCGGCAGGACCAAAACAACTCGCGCCACAATGGCGTCAGAAAACCGGGCGCATACGCCGCGCGTTCCTCCCCCACCCCGGCAACGGCGGCGCGACGGATGGAGTCGAGACGAGGGCTGGCCGATTGATGACGCGAAAGCAATAGTTCGCGGGGATTTTTCATAGTTGTTCCTCCAGGAGTTTCCGCAGCGCCTGTTTGGCGTAGTGGATTCGGGATTTCACGGTGCCGAGCCCCGCGCCGGTAATCGTCGCAATTTCTTCCAGCGAGAAATCCTCCAGAAAATGCAGCAGCAAAACCGCGCGATGCGGCGGAGACAATTGATCGAGGCACTTCATGAATCGCTCCTCCTGTTCCACGCGGATAAGCCAGTCGTCGGGACTTTCGTTCGCGGAGTCCGGCAGCGTTGCAGCCACTTCCTCGAGCGAAACCTGGTCCAACTGATTTCGCCGCCACCGCTGAACGCATTTCTGGTGGGCAATGCCAAACAGCCACGAGCCAAACCGGGAGTCGTCGCGAAGCTGGGAGACATGGCGCGCCGCATTGATGAAAGTCTCCTGGACCACATCCAGCGCGGCTTGCTCGTCGTGCACCAGTTCGAAAACATAAGTGTAAAGCGGAAGCTGGTATCGACGGAAGAGCGTGTCCCAGGCGGCGGGTTCCCCGGCGCGGGCTGCCTGAACCGGCAGTTGTTCGCTGTTTGCCACGACCAGCATCTATAGTGGAAGAATGCGGAAGCGGCGAAAAGGTTCAAAAGGATGGAATCACGCCACCTCCGCTATCCATCAAAGGAACCGGTCACTACCCCTCCGGTTCTATTCTTTGGACATCCTTGAATTTGTCGAAGTCCCGATCGAACGAAGCAATTGGGTGCGCCATATCAAGCGCGGCAGCGGCAAGATAAGCATCAGCGAAATGAGCGTTTCGTTCCTGGCACCGCGTCAATGCATTCGACAGGCGATCAGGCTCAGCGGGTTCAATGCCCTGTTTTCGCAGGAAATCAAGCAAGGTGGTGGCGATTTCTTTGCGTTCGAGTTCGTAAAATGACTCCAAAGTGTAGATAGTTTCCGCCAGAACGACCGGCAGAACCACCAGTATAACTTCTCCTTTATCCGCACGCTCAACGAGGCGGCGGGCTTTTTCTGCCATTTCTGGCGGATCACCCGTCAAGAAACGCAGGAGCACGTTGGTATCCACCAACTGGCGATCCGTAGACATCGTTAACGGGAGCCGGGTTTAAGGGCATGGCGAGAGACGGATCGTGACGCCGACTGGCGTTCCACGGCCCGGCCCGGAAATTTCTTTCGAGATTTGAGACTCCCGAATAAATCCAGAGCACTACCCTGTGGCCGGACCAGAGCGCTGCCGTCCGATTGCAAAGACCAATCAAGGCGCTGGCGCGGCTTAACTTTGAGCGCGGCACGGATTTCAAGGGGCACGGTGGTTTGTCCCTTGTCGGTTAGAGTCGAACTTGCCATGCCTTTACATTACCATCAACTATCGCATTACCGCAACGAAAAGTAATGATAACCGATACTCCCAAAAAACACAAAAGCCGGAACTTGCGTTCCGGCTTTTGGTTGTAATTGCTTCTTAAGCCACTGCTCAGCTCGCCAGCGGCTGCTCCACGGGAGCGGCTTCGGGCGCGGGCTCTTCTTCTTCGATTTCCACCAGCGGCTTGAGTTGCGCCTTGCGGTGGGTCGGGAAGCCGGTGCCGGCCGGGATAATGTGACCCATGATCACGTTTTCCTTGAAACCTTCGAGGTAGTCGACCTTGCTCATGGTGGCGGCTTCGGTCAGGACACGCGTGGTGTCCTGGAACGACGCGGCGCTCAGGAAGCTGTCGGTCTCGAGCGAGGCCTTGGTGATGCCGAGGAGCACGGGCTGCGCCTCCGCCGGCTTGCCACCCATCTTCTCGACGCGCTGGTTCTCGCGTTCGAAATCGATCTTGTCGATCTGCTCGCCCCACAGGAACACGGTGTCGCCCGGCTCGGTGATGCGCACCTTGCGGAGCATTTGGCGCACGATGATTTCGATGTGCTTGTCGTTAATCGTCACACCCTGGAGGCGATAGACTTCCTGCACTTCGTTGACGAGGTGCTCCTGTAATTCCTGCGGTCCGCAGATGTCGAGGATTTCGTGAGGGTCAATCGGGCCTTCCGTGAGCTGCTGGCCTTTCTTGACGTAATCGCCCTTGAACACGATGACGTGTTTGCCGATCGGAATGAGGTGCTCTTCCTCGGTGCTGGTCTGGGGGTCTTTGATGACCACGCAGCGCTTGCCGCGGACGCTCGGCCCGAAATCGACGAGACCGTCGATCTTGGAGATTTCGGCGGCGTCCTTCGGACGGCGCGCCTCGAACAACTCGGCCACGCGCGGGAGACCGCCCGTGATGTCCTTCGTCTTGGACATGCGGCGCGGCGTCTTCGCCATCAGCGTGCCGGCCACGATCTTGTCCCCTTCTTCGACGACGATGTGCGCGCCGGAAGGAATCGGGTAGCTCGCGAGGGGCTCGTTCTTGTCGCTCAGGATGATGATTTGCGGGTGCAAATCTTCCTTGTGCTCAATCACGACCATCGCTTCCTGGCCCGTGGTTTCGTCCACTTCCTGCTTCATGGTGACGCCCTCGATGATATCGTGGAACTTCACCTTGCCGGCTTTCTCAGAGAGAATCGGGACGTTGTACGGATCCCACTGCACGAAGGTTTCACCCTTCTTCACCTTGCCGCCATTCGGCACGGAAATGACCGAGCCAATGACGAGGATGTGCATTTCCAGTTCGCGTCCGTCTTCACCATGGATCGCGATGGAACCGTTCTTGTTGAGGACGATGTTGTTGCCGTCATCCAGCGTGACCGTGCGGAGCTCGACGTATTTCACTTCACCATCGTGCTTCGACTTGATCTGCGGCTGTTTGAAACCCGCGGTCGCCGTGCCACCGATGTGGAACGTACGCATCGTCAACTGCGTGCCGGGCTCGCCAATCGATTGCGCCGCGATGATGCCGACGGCTTCGCCCATTTCGACGAGGCGGCCAGTGGCCAGGTTGCGGCCGTAGCAGCGCATGCAAACGCCTTGTTTGCTTTCGCATGTGAGCACAGAACGGATCTTCACCTTCTCAATGCCTGAGGTATCGATGTCCCTGGCTTTGATTTCGTTGATCTCGTCGTTGACGCTTGCGATCACGCGCTTGGGCGAGTGCGGATCGTGAATATCGTCGCAGGAGAAGCGTCCCACCAGGCGGTCCTGGAGCTTGACGACTTCTTCCTCGCCTTCGGAGATGGCCTGCACCCAGATGCCGTTGGTGGTACCGCAATCTTCCTCGCGGATGATCACGTCCTGGGCCACGTCCACCAGCTTACGCGTCATGTAACCGGAGTCAGCGGTCTTGAGCGCCGTGTCAGCGAGACCCTTGCGGGCGCCGTGCGTGGAAATGAAGTATTCGAGCACCGTGAGGCCCTCGCGGAAGTTCGAGAGAATCGGTTTCTCGATGATGTCGCCGCTCGGCTTGGCCATCAGCCCGCGGAGACCGGCGAGCTGGCGGACCTGCTGCTTGTTACCACGAGCGCCGGAGTCCACCATGAGCGAGATCGGATTGTATTCCCTCTTGCCCTGGTTGTTCTTGAAGGTATCGAGCATGACCGCGGAGATCTGATCGGTGCAATGCGTCCAGATGTCGACGATCTTGTTGTAGCGTTCGCCCGGCGTAATAACACCCTTGCGATACTGCTTCTCGACGTCGGAGATCTGCTTTTGCGCCGCCTGGATTTCCTGGCCCTTTTCCTTCGGGATGATCATGTCATCGATGCCGATGGAAACGCCCGCGCGCGTCGCTTCGCGGAAGCCAAGTTCCTTAAGGCGATCAAGGGTGACGACGGTTTTTTCGTGACCGCAATGCTTGTAGCAGTTCCAAATGAGTTCACCGATTTCGCTCTTCTTGACGACCTTGTTCGGGAATCCGATTTCCGTGGGCCAGATTTCGCTGAACACGACGCGGCCCACCGTGGTCTCAATGATCTTCTTGTCCGCTGAACCGTAAATGGTCTTGCGGCCGTAATCAGGATTCGAGAGCAGGACACGATCGTGCGTGCCGAGGGCGCCGTCGTTGAAGGCGAAGATGACTTCGCTCTTCGTGCCGAACAGCATGAGGCGACCGCCTTCCTTTCTCGCCTGGCGGGGTTCGGCGGTAAGATAATAACAACCCAGCGTGATGTCCTGCGTGGGCGTCATGATCGGCTTGCCGCTGGACGGGCTGAAGATGTTGTTCGGCGCCATCATCAGCAGGCGCGCTTCCATCTGGGCCTCGACCGAGAGCGGCACGTGCACGGCCATCTGGTCGCCGTCGAAGTCGGCGTTGTAAGCGGTGCAGACCAGCGGGTGAATGCGGATGGCTTCACCTTCGATCAGCATCGGTTCGAACGCCTGGATCGAGAGACGGTGGAGCGTCGGCGCGCGGTTGAGCAGCACCGGATGTTCCTTGGTGACTTCTTCCAGGATGTCCCACACTTCGGTGGACTGGCGCTCAATCATCTTCTTGGCGCTGCGCACGGTGTGCACGTAGCCAAGTTCCTTGAGGCGGCGAATGATGAACGGCTCGAACAACACGAGCGCCATCTTCTTCGGCAAACCGCACTGGTGCAGCTTGAGTTCGGGACCGATGACGATCACCGAACGGCCGGAGTAATCGACGCGTTTGCCGAGCAGGTTCTGGCGGAAACGTCCGCTCTTGCCCTTCAACATGTCGGAGAGGGACTTGAGCGAGCGATTGCCGGCGCCGGTGACGGCGCGGCCGTGGCGGCCGTTGTCAAACAGCGCGTCCACCGCTTCCTGCAACATGCGTTTTTCGTTGCGGATGATGACCTCGGGGGTCTTCAACTGGAGCAGGTTCTTCAACCGGTTATTGCGGTTGATCACGCGGCGATACAAGTCGTTCAGGTCGGACGTCGCGAAACGGCCGCCTTCGAGGGGCACCAGCGGGCGCAGGTCCGGCGGAATCACCGGCAGCACCGTGAGGATCATCCACTCGGGCTTGGTCTTCGACGCGACAAACGACGAAAGCAGCTTGATGCGCTTGGCGAGCTTCTTGCGGATCTGCTTGCTCTTGGTTTCGGTCATTTGGACCTGGAGCAATTCGACCTGCTTGGAGAGATCGACGCGCGCGAGGGCATCGCGCACGGCTTCCGCGCCCATCTTGGCGATGAATGCTTCCACGCCGTAGGTTTCGCGGGCTTCGCGGTATTCGTGCTCGCTGAGAAGCTGGTGCTCCTTGAGCGGCGTCGAACCCGGATCGATCACCATGTAATCTTCGTAATAAATCACGCGCTCCAAATTGCGTGCCGTCACGTCGAGCACAAGGCCGATGCGCGAGGGCATGCACTTGAAGAACCAGATGTGCGACACGGGCACGGCCAATTCAATATGGCCCATGCGTTCGCGACGCACCCGGGCAAGCGTGACTTCCACACCGCAGCGATCGCAGACCACGCCGCGATGCTTGATGCGCTTATACTTGCCGCAGGAACATTCCCAGTCCTTGACGGGACCGAAAATGCGTTCGCAGAAAAGGCCGCCCTTTTCCGGCTTGAACGTGCGGTAATTGATGGTCTCCGGGTTTTTGACTTCACCCTTGGACCACGAACGGATGGACTCGGGCGACGCGACGTTAATTGCCACGTGCTCGACCTGGTTGACCTTGTCGAGCCCGAGCAATTCCCGCTGCGTTTCGCGCGAATTACCCAACAACATTCGATTTTGTTGATCTTGAAATTCCATAGCGTTTCTCCAATTAAAGGATTAGAGCGTGGTTAGGGTTGACGGTTGCGGAGGCTGCTCGACTGGATTGGCGTAGCCGACTTTGACGTCGAGCCCCAGCGACTGCATTTCCTTCACGAGCACGTTGAAGGACTCAGGCACGCCGGCCTCGAGGCAATTGTCACCTTTGACGATGCTTTCGTAAATGCGCGTGCGGCCCTGCACGTCGTCCGACTTGACGGTGAGCAATTCCTGCAGCGTGTAGGCGGCGCCATAAGCTTCCATGGCCCAAACTTCCATTTCGCCGAAGCGCTGGCCGCCGTATTGCGCCTTGCCGCCCAGCGGTTGCTGGGTGACGAGCGAATAAGGACCGACCGCGCGGGCGTGAATCTTATCCGCGACCAAATGGCCCAGCTTCATCATGTAGATGTAGCCCACCACGATTTCCTGGTCGAACGGCTCGCCGGTGCGACCGTCGTAAACCCGCGCCTTGCCGTGCTCGCCGACGAGCAAGGCATTGGACGCTTCTTTCTGCTGTTCGACCGCCTGGTTGAGGTACTTCCGGATTTCTTTTTCTTTGATGCCGTCGAAGACCGGCGTGGCGAACTTCAGGCCAATCACCCGCGCCGCCCAGCCCAAGTGCGTTTCGAGCACCTGGCCGACATTCATACGCGAAGGCACGCCCAGCGGATTCAACACGATATCCACCGGCTGGCCGTCCGCGAGGAACGGCATGTCTTCTTCCGGAACGATGCGCGCGACGACACCCTTGTTGCCGTGGCGGCCCGCCATTTTGTCGCCGACCGACAGCTTGCGCTTCGAGGCGATGTAAACTTTCACCGACTTGATGATGCCGGCGTCGACTTCGTCGCCAGCCTCGACGCGCTCGAGTTCTTCGTCGTACTGCATTTGCAGGTCGTCGAACTTGCGCTTAAAGCTGCCGATGATTTCGTTGATCTTGTTGCGGATCGGCGAAGGATCGATCTCGATGCGATCGTATACCGTCGCGAGTTTGCGCAACAGCGTCTTGGTGATCTTGCGGTTGGCCGGGATGATAATTTCGCCGGTCTCGCTGTTCACGACGTCGAGCGGAATCTTTTCGCCGAGCAGGATGTTGCTGAGGGCCTCGGTCAGTTGCTCGCGCAATTCCTCGAGTTTGCCCTTGTGTTCTTCCTGCACCTGCTTCGCGGCCTTTTTGCTTTCGCCGGAAATCGGCTTCTCTTCGATGCCGGATTTTTCCTTCTTGGAGGACACCTTGACATCCATGACGATGCCGTAGGTGCCGGAGGGCACGCGCAGCGACGTGTCTTTCACGTCCGCGGCCTTTTCACCGAAGATCGCGCGGAGCAGGCGCTCTTCGGGGGCGAGTTCCGTTTCGCTCTTGGGCGTGATCTTGCCGACGAGGATGTCCCCGGGACGCACTTCCGCGCCCACGCGAATGACACCGTCCGCGCCCAGGTTCTTCAACGCTTCATCGCCAAGGTTCGGGATGTCGCGCGTGATTTCCTCGGGGCCGAGCTTGGTGTCGCGGGCGCCGACTTCGAATTCATCGATGTGAATCGACGTGAACACGTCGTCTTTCACGATGCGTTCGCTGATGAGGATGGCGTCCTCAAAGTTGTAACCATTCCACGGCATGAACGCCACGAGAACGTTGCGTCCGAGCGCGAGTTCGCCGCCCGCGGTGCAAGGACCATCGGCGATGACCTGCCCCTTCTTCACGCTGTCGCCCTTGTTCACCAGGATTTTCTGGTTGATGCACGTGGCGGCATTCGAACGCATGAATTTGCGAACGCTGTAAACATACACGCCGTTCGACGGGTCGTTCTTGATGCGTTTCTTGGTCTCAGGCAATTTGCCGTCCGAGGTGATGATCACCTGATTGCCGGTGACGGATGCCACTTTGCCGGCTTCCTCGGCGACCATGACGGCGCGCGAGTCGTGCGCCACGCGGTCTTCGAGACCGGTTGCCACGAGCGGAGCTTCCGTGACGAGCAGCGGCACGGCCTGGCGTTGCATGTTCGAACCCATCAGCGCGCGGTTCGCGTCGTCGTGTTCGAGGAACGGAATCAACGCGGCAGCCACGGAGACGAGCTGCTTCGGCGACACGTCCATGTAATCAACGCGAGCGGGCTCGACGTCGATGAATTCACCGCGGCAACGGCAGGTGACGCGTTCGGTCTGGAAATGACCTTTTTCGTCGATCTGCGCATTCGCCTGCGCGATGGTGTAATTCTCTTCGCGATCGGCCGTGAGATACTCGATGTCGCCGCTCACGCGGCCATCTTTGACCTTGCGATACGGCGTTTCGAGGAAGCCGAAATCGTTCACGCGCGCAAAGGTGGCGAGCGACGCGATCAAGCCGATGTTCGGGCCTTCAGGCGTTTCGATCGGACAAATACGGCCGTAGTGCGACGGATGCACGTCGCGGACTTCGAAGCCCGCGCGATCGCGCGAAAGACCGCCCGGCCCCAGGGCCGATAAACGGCGCTTGTGCGTCAGTTCCGCCAGCGGATTGATCTGGTCCATGAACTGGCTGAGCTGGCTGCGGCCGAAGAAGTCGCGGATCACCGCCGAGAGCGCCTTCGGATTGATGAGCTTTTGCGGCGTCATGCTTTCGATGCCCTGGTCGAACAGGGTCATGCGTTCCTTGACGAGGCGCTCGGTGCGGGCCAGGCCCACGCGGCACTGGTTGGCGAGCAATTCGCCCACCGTACGAATGCGGCGGCTGCCCAGGTGATCGATGTCGTCCAGCGAGCCTTCGCCCTTTTTCAAGCGCAGCCTTTCCAGCACAGTGGGATCCGAAGCTTGGAATTCACGTGACTTGAAGTCGCG
>JADMIO011631533.1_pt1 | contig 55812 bp, 54 predicted proteins | sample 8958161 | NCBI WGS metagenome assembly JADMIO01 (sample SAMN16585339, study PRJNA669376) | soil metagenome | isolation source: Crop rotation soil | place: USA: Cullars Rotation, Alabama | collected 2011
GCGACAACTTGTCCACGTGGAATTCTAAGCTTAGGATCCCAATGTGCTGGAAAGAAGTGAAGGGCGTGGCGTTCGGATTGGAACTTGGGCAATAAGTCAATAATGGATTATTCGATTCCTTCCCTCTTGTTGTAGTTGCGCGCCTCGTCGCTTTCCTCGGCTGCGCTGTCCGTCCAGATTGACTTCATAAGCTGATAGGTATTGGGATCATACTGAGCGAGCTGGTTGCGGTTGAAGGGATACGCGCGTCCGACGTAAAGATAGGTCATGGACATCTCGGCGAAGAACTCGCGGTGATCAATGAGACAAGGATGCGGGGCCTTGCGTCCGCCACTCGTGCTTTGCGGCACTTGCTCGTAAAGACGACTTTTTACCGCCGCCTCATAAGCAGCTTTGATGTCGGCATTGTCGGCGCCGATGACGCGGTGATGATAGGCGTGCGCCAGTTCGTGCATGAGTACGAAGCCCTGAACCCTCACGACCTGGTCAATAAATCTGGGAATACTGCTGATCTCGACCATGCCGACTTTGTTCGGGTCATAGCCGTTTTGCTCCAGCCAGCGCCGCGACGTCAGATAGCGGCAAGTCGAGCCGCTGCTTGATTCCCAGTCCACGATGACCGAGACACGCCGCAGCAGATTTCGCTGATCGCTTTTGAGGACGCGGCTAATCAACGAGAGCTGCTGTTCGACCAGGAGATAGGCTTGGCGCGCTTCCTTGGGGTGGCGCTGCACCTCGGGCTGGACATAAACCGTCCAGCCGTCTACTTCCTGCTTTTCGTATTGGGACAAATCCATGTCCACACGGCGTGGAGCCGCCACGAGTCGCGGCGACCATGACAAGCATAACCAGCCGATGAGCCACAGCAAGAGTACTTTACGCATTGGTTTTCTCCCCGAAGAAATCTCGAATTGCCGGCGCCCAGAGTTTTTACTTCAAAGAATTCGACTCTGCAAGCAGCACGTTAACGAGAGTGGAGAGAAAAATACCAAGGCGAAAGCCGCAGCATGGAGATTTGCTGCGGCTTTTTACGTGTCTGCGCGAAGAGTTGGGCAAAGCTCGGAGGAGCCCTCGCGCTGCACCTGACACAACGCTATACAACGCTCAGGCGGCGACGGACACTTTGCGCGGCCTGCCGCCCAGCTTGCCATTAGCGCGTGAGGAGGCTTGTTTTTCGGGAGTACTCGCGCTGCCGCCTTTGCGCCCGGCCTCGGATAAGAACTGCGAAGCGATCTCGCGCATCCATTTGTCCGTGCCGAAGATGCCCTGCACCAGACCCGGCACGGTGAAGTCGGCATCGAGACTCGGCCAGTGCAGTGCATAGCCATCGGCCAGGATCTCGACGGCTGCCAGGTCTTTGGCGCTCGCGCCGTCCAGCCCCTGCAACAGCGCGGTCGGAATCATCAGCACCACGCCGTTTTGCAATTCGATGATGAGGCGCGACTTGGCGCGATCGTAGCGCGCGCTCCTGGCGCGTGGCTCGTTCGCCTGGCCCGCTTCGACGGCGCGCGAGTACTCCTCGTCGGTCAATGTTACGTCGGGCACCGTGGTGGTCTTTTTCATTTGAAGGCTCCTAATGAACTTAATTGTCGTCGCGGTGGATTCGCTCCCACTCGCTTAGAAAGAAATCGCGATTCGCCGCGATGATTTGCTTGGCAAGGCGCACATCCTGCTTTTTCATCTTGATAACCTTGCGCGTGTGCAAGTCAATGATATTGATGAGCGCCACGCCGCCCGCTTTGTAGGCATGAACGTGCGCCGGTTCATGGTCGTTGGTATGAATCATAAAAGTAAAACCGCGCTCGCTCCATATCGTTGGCATACCTCTATTATACCTAAACGGCTTAGGTTTATGCAAGGGAAAAGCAGGATTTATTCATAATAGTTTTTAATGAATAGGGGCGCGATTACGTCGCAACGGATTGGAATGGCAGCAGTTGGCGTGCACGGTTGACGATGACTTTCTGAGTCGTTGAATAGTTACCGACGCGATTTGGATGAGGGTATCGCTTGTGAAGGTCGTCCAGAAATGGCCTCAGTTTGGCCTCGATGCGATCGACCAGGATTTGTGCGGCCTCCTCGCCAAGTCTCGTCATGTCACCGGTTTTCTGACGCTCAGCGATCAAGGGCTTAAGAATTTCAGAAGTGGCCCACTCCCAATTGACTTCAAGGCGGCACAATCTTCGGCTGTTGCGACCGATATACACTTTTATATTCTCATCCAGTAGATGCCGCCTGGTAGATTCCATGCCACCAATATATTGGAATTCCACGGAAAGGATATGGCGATCGTTATCGAAGGCTACGCTTACCGACTCCGGAACGTCGTAGGATGAGTATGAATGAAAGGAACGACCAGTACCCTCATCCTCTGGCCGTAGCGGATTGAGGTTATCCCGCCTTAAATCGATTGTTGTCATAGCTTTAACCAGCGATTACTTTCAGAGAGACTCCAGCACGCTGCCCAATAATTTTTTAAAGAATGTCAATCGCTCTTTGAAAGCTATCAGGCTATCTTTATCAGTAAAGGGTGGTGTAGCAGCTTCGATAACTATAACTCCCCACGGTTTACCATTAACCTCAACCGGGACCGCGTAGAACCATCGAGAGCAGAGTTTGTTGCTATGCAGTCGGCACATCACCCACTGCTCGGATACCGATGTTAGCTCTGCATAATCACGAACGGCTACCTTCAAATCTCGCTCAGCCCTATGTAACCGGTCCTGTAGCTCCCTTTTTTCAGCATCGAACCCTGGTAAATTAGGGCCACGAAATTCGATAAAGTTCCTGCGAGCTTTAACCTTGTTTTTCCATAACAGCTCAAGATTATGTGGAGCGTGCCTGACAATATCGCCGTTGCATTCCCAAGCCCTGCCCGCTACACCTTCAGCATTGACCGCGTCATCTGGGCACAGAAAAACTGTTCCACTCTTTTGGGTTGTATGCCCGGATCTAACAGCAGGCATCAGCCAGCCAGACCAAGGATGTCTGCCGCGCCCCCACATCCAAAAAGTGGAACGCGCGGGCTTGAGCCAACAGCAACAACGCCGCTTCTCGAACAAAGTGACACGCTTTTCGTGCAACGGCGTTGAAGTTCCATCACTAAATACATGCTCCTGCAAGCCGTCCAAAAAAGCATGCACTGCTTCCCACTTCGAAGGAGAACCCCATATCTGTAAACTAAATTCAGTGAACGTTAGCAGAAAGCCAACTGGTAGAAGCCACCACGTATGATTCGTAGCCCAAACTATAGCCGGTTTAAGAGCCGGAAATGTAGCAGGCTGGACCTGGCTCAGGGGGCCAACCGTGCAAAGAGTAGTGCCAAATACCCCTCGACATAGTAGCAGTAGGTAGTGCCGGACTGTATGCCATCCACCGGACCTCATCGAGTAAAGTTCTCCAATAACCACCACTTTGCCGGTAAGTGGTTACGACGTTCCATCAAGGTCAGACCAATTCCTCTGCTTCCTCTGTGCTTGCTTCAAAAATTCAACGCATCCGCCGGACTGTAAAGCCGGTGCTGGTTCTCGGCATCGGCCTCGCTGATCCGCAAATACACCATCGTCATGGAAATGGATTCATGGCCCATCAAATAAGCCAAGGTGCGAATGTCCCCACCCCGCCGTAGGAAGTTGATGGCGAAGGTGTGGCGCATCGTATGCGGGCTGCAACGCACGCCGGTTAGCCCCGCCGCCTCTCCCGTACGAACGAAGAGCTGCAGCAGGCCATTGGGCGTCAGGCCACAGCCTTTGTGCCATCCGCGCTCGGCGATGAAAATCTTGTCCTCGCCATTGCGCGGCGCCAGCAGCAGGTAATTCCAGAGCAGGGTGCGCGTGCGCTGAGCAAACGGAACGATCCGTTCTTTGCTGCCTTTGCCGACGAACTTCACGCGCCCGCTGCGCCCGGTCTTATCAAATTCCAGATTCGATAGGCGCAGGCTGCAAAGCTCGGAGGCGCGCAGCCCGGTGTCGTAAAGGAACGTAAAAAGCGCCTCGTCGCGGCGCGGCTGGATCGAGCGCCGTGCCGCCTTGATCAGCGCCTCGAACTGATCGGGCGCAAAGGGCTGGATCAGCGGTTTTTTCGCTTTGGCGACCTCGACGCCGGTCATCGGGCTGCGGCCGATATGGCCCTGCCCTTCAACCCACGAAAAGAAATGGCGCAGGTGCTTGTAATAGTAACGGAGGGTGCGCGTCGTGATCGGCTTGATGAATCGCGCGGCTTCCGGGTCGAGCTTTGCATTGCCGCGCCCCCACCGACCGCCGGGCTGACCGTGCGAGGTGATGATGTAATCGAGGAAGCGCTGGACTTCGGCGCGCCCGCAATTCTGGCAGTGGTTCGCTTCGAGCCACCAGAAAAACTTGCGGAGGGCGAAGTTCTTGCCTTCGATGGTCGAGGGTGCCAGCATCATCCTTTGGCCCTCGGCCACAAACTCCTCGGCCAGGGCACGCAGTGCAGCGACCGGCAGCGTTTCGGTCTCGCGCCGGTGAGCCAGGGTAGCGGCAACAGCGGGATTGGGAGATAACCCCAGCCGCGCCAGTTGCTCCTCTCGAGAGCCGTCAGTATCCAAACCATGGGAAGAACCGTTTTGAACACTTTCAGCAAGCTGCGTTTCCTCTCCGCCGGCCCCGTTTTGCGTCACGAGATCGGTGTGGTAAAGAGGTCTAATTATCATGTGCGCCTCCAAAATACAGGTTTGGAGGCTGCGTGAGACACCAACGAGAGACCGGAAAACTCCTTGTGCTACAAGGGTTTGACGGCATTTCCCCTGTAGAACAAAGGCTTTCTAATCGGGATGGCCGGATTTGAACCGACGACCTTTTGACCCCCAGTCAAACGCGCTACCAAGCTGCGCCACATCCCGGAACGGCAATGATGAATTATGAATGATGAACGATGAATGTGCAAGCGTGAGTACTCAGCCCGGAGTACTTCGGGCTCTTGTCGAGTACTCCTGTCATCCGAACAGGCTTGACTGTTCGTCTTCTTCCTTGACCGGTGCGATGCAGCTCTCCTCATCAAAAGCCGGGGCATTGACGCGCCTTGAGACCGGATACATTTCGAGCGCCTCACTCTCGTAAGGCTTCAACATTTGGAGTAATTCATCGGCGTCATCGAGGTCGGGATCGAGCCACGCTTCTTCGAATTCCGGATTTAAAATCACCGCCACGCGGTGATGCATGTGGCTGATGAGTTCGTTGGGAGTACTCGTAATCAGCGTGCATGTCCGCAGCGGAGTACTTTCCTTATCGCCTTTAGGTCGCCATTCGTCCCACAGGCCGGCGAAGGCGAACAGTTCGCTGCTTCTCATTTTGATATGCAGCGGCGTTTTGGTTTGTAACGATTTATCGCTCGACCCGCTTTTGCTCCATTCATAGAACCCGTCGGCGGGAATGAGACATCGCTTGCGTTGCAAGACGCGTTTGAACGACGGTTTCTCGCGCAGCGTTTCGGCCCGCGCGTTAATCATTCGGTTGCCGATTTCAGGATCGTCGGCCCAGAATGGAACAAGGCCCCATTTCAAAGCATCGAGTACTCGCTCGTCGCCCTGCCGCAAAATCGCCGCGACCGGCTGCGAAGGCGCAATGTTATAGCGCGCCTCAAGGGGAAATAAAATCTTTTGTGCCCCAAAACGCCCGGCGACTTCTTCCGTCGAGTGATGCAAGGTAAATCGTCCACACATGGCAGTACTCCCTTTATGCTTTAAAGCAGATTTCACAGCAGTTGTCACCCCCTCACCCCGACCCGCCGCCCAGAGGGCACCCGGCCGCGGAGCGGGCAGAGGGGCTTTAGGTTTCTTTTCCCCCTCTCCTGCTTCGCGGGAGAGGGGGTCAGGGGGTGAGGGCAAGGACTGCGACAACTACACTGAAATTTGCTTTATAGCGCACGAGAATCACATGCAAATTCGGTTCGCGCTCGGCTTCGATTTTTTCAAGCTCATCGCGCATCAGTGATAGGGCTTTATCCTCATCGAACCCGCCGGCACCCGCGCCGATGACAGGCAAAGCCAATGATGTGAGGCTGTTCTCGCAAGCGATTGTGATCGCGCTTCGCACGCTGCGCCGGATCGAGTACTCGCTCGCTCGCCAGAAAGCATTGATGCCCGCGACATGAATAATGGCGCGCACCCCGCGCTCTTCGAGCTTGCCGGCGGAAGTGAGTACTCCCTCGCCCAACGGAATCGGGCCATGCTTGGCGACTTCTTGAAACGGTTTTAAACCGGCACGCTTTTTAATCGCGCCCGACACACCATGCGGCCAGAGCAGCCACCACGGAATGATGTTGCGATTCCAGGCATTGACAATCGCCTCCACGTTTTGATCGAGCAAATCGCCATCAACGATTTCTATGGTCATGGGAGTACTCAATCGGTATTGCCTTTAGCGTTCCAACACCGCTTGGCCCGGACTGGCCGGATTGTAATGTACCATGACGGCGGCTCCGGTAGGATAGCGCGCTGCGATGGCTTCGGCCTCGCCGCTCACACGAATCGAACCATATTGGTCGCCGGCTCGAATCAAATGGCTTTGATACGTTTGCCCGTTCACTTGATATTGATAAACGACAACGGGAATGACGGTGCGACTGCGTCCGATGCGCCGCACCTGTGTCGTGGAGGCGAGTACTACGCCCGCCGTAGAAGGCCACGTCGCGGCTATCTGGCGCGCGACGCCGGCCCGCCGATTGCGTCGCAACAATACTACGGCCAGCCCACCGAGAATAGCCAGTGGTAGCAGTGTCGTTATCGCTATGGAAAACAGCGCGATGAGCAGTGAGCCGCCGGTCAGCCACGGAAACAAATCATTCACTGTCGTCTCCCGGCTATGTATCGCAAGGAGCGTAGAGCGAGATTGCGGTTCGCCCTGCGGTCTTTCTTATTTGGAGAACACCAGGTCGCAGGCATCCGCCGGCATCCAGTGGGCGTCTTTGCCGTCCCATTTCACGTTGCAGCCTAACGGGTTGGTGAGCGGAGTACTCACTTCGCGCCCGGCCAGTAAATCCTCTACCGCATCGCGCAGTTCATGGGTGGTTTCCTGTCCGGGAAATTTCGGATTATCGTCCATGCGCCCGGTGTAACGAAGTACTCGGCTTTCGTCGAAGACGTAGAAATGCGGCGTTCGCAGCGCGCCGTAATCTAAGGCGACTTGCTGCGATTCATCGCGCAGATAAACAAACGGGAAATTCTTTTGCTTTGCGCGCTCGACCATGTGCTCGAACGAATCATCGACGTAGGTGTTGACCGAGTTCGAGTTGATGGCGACGAGGGTCACGCCGCGCGTCGAGTACTCATTGGCAAACGCGATCATGCGGTCTTCACTGCCCACGACATACGGACAATGGTTGCAGGAGAACACGATCACCAGAATTTTGGCATCCTTGAAATCATCTAATGAATACGTCTTGCCGTCGGTGGCGGGCAACGAAAAGTCCGGCGCGCTTTGCCCGATTTGCAGGGTGAAACTCATCATGTCCTTTTTAATTGTGAGTTTTTGTTCGACAAAATTATTTTATCGGAATGCGATTTGCTTGGAGTGACGCTCAAATCCCCGACGTAATTTTTTAGGAGGTCATTACAATGAGCGAAGAAACAGGTACCGGCATTCCCCACACCGATCAGGTTCCACCAGCGGCAGTCGCAGATGCGCATGACGCAGACGGCACGATGGGACGCGTTGCAGGCACCGGCAGCGGCGCAATTGCCGGAGGTATTGTCGGCTCGGCTGTCGGCGGGCCGGTCGGCGCGGTCGTCGGCGCAGTGGCGGGCGCGGCTCTGGGACATGCCGGCGGCGACGCGGCGCATCGGGTCGGCGACGATCACGATGATGTCAATGTGAGAACCGATAGCGGCGGCGATCTGGGCAAGGCCAGCGGCACGGGCGCGGGCGCGGTCTCCGGCGGTATTGTGGGCGGCGCGGCTGCCGGGCCGGTCGGCGCGGTGGCCGGCGCGGTTGCCGGTGGAGTACTTGGCGCCGCAGCCGGCGATGCCGCTAAGGATGTCGGTGATGCGGACAATCGCGACGTCGTTCTCGATAATGACTTGGATAACCCGCGCGCTTGACGGACTTCGTTAGTAAATCATAAAAGAGCGTCGCAGAAAATTTTCTGCGACGCTCTTTTTGTTGGAAATTTCCACCTGAAATCAAAATAAAATCAAACTCTGGTTGCCGTTGAATTTCGACTACAAATGTTATAATATGGGCGCTGGCCTGAGTACTCAAATCATGAGGAGCGACGATGACATTCGGCGAAAGACTGCGGCAATTGCGGCTCGATAAAAAAGTGAACCAGCGCGACTTAGCCTCGCGTGTCGGCATTGATTTCACCTATCTCAGCAAACTGGAAAACGGGCGTATGCCGCCGCCCGCCGCCGGGACTATCGCCCGCATCTCGAAGGCGCTGGGCGCCGATGGCGACGAATTAATGATTCTTGCCAACAAAGTGCCGACCGATCTCGCGCCGGTGATTTCGCGCTCGGCAGCGATGCCGGCGTTCCTGCGCTCGATCAAAGATTTCGACGACGACGACATTCAGAAACTTTCGTCCTACGCGCAGAAAATGCGCACCAACCGCGACAGCCAGAGTGGGCGACAAGGCGACAAGGAGACAAGGAGATAACTCTCTGCGTCTCGCTCTCCGGGTCTCCACTTCTTCCTGTCTCCTTGCCATGAAACAATTCTGGCGGCGCGATCAAATCGAAGACATCGCCCTCGTCACGCTGCTCGATTTCCGGCGGCAAACCGGCGTTCGCCTTTGCCCGCCCATTGATATTGACCTCGTCGGCGAACTGGCCTGTGGCCTGCAATGGGACTGGGACGTTTTACCTGAACCGCCGAGTACTCTAGTCTGGGCGGCTTTGTTTCCGCACGAGGCGCGCGTGGTTTTGAACGAAACCCACGCGCGAAAATTCGCCGCCAGTACTGGCCTTGAGCGTTTCACCAAAGCGCACGAAATCGGCCACTGGATGCTGCATGTGGACAAGGAGAAAGGCGAGTACTCGCATCCTCTCGCGCCCGAATTCATCGTGCGCGGCGCGCTGCATCCGACAGTGAACCGCGCGCATGGCACCAACTGGCTCGAACGCCACGCCGATTGGTTCGCCGCCGCGCTGCTCATGCCGGCCAGCGTGTTCGTGCCGGTTGTCGAAAAACACGATTTGAATAATCCGCGCACCTTGCAAAAATTAGCGCGCACCTTCGATGTTTCGCTCGCCGCTCTGCGCGCCCGGCTTTCGCAGTTGGGTTTTGCTTACGCGACGACTTCTTGATTTTGCGCCATGAGTACTCCTGTGCCGTGCCGGACTCGAACTCGTTACGCTTATTATCGTCTCGCTCCTGCCAAGCGAGTACTCGTCGCCCTGATGAATAACCAACGCGACTTGGAAATCGCGCGCGAGCGGCACTGGTATCGCATTCCGATCAAAAGCGCGCCGCGCGGCATTGATGCCTCGCGCCTCGCGTTCTACCAAACCTCGGCTTTCAAAGAAGAAAAATGGGCGGTGCGCTACCACGCCGAAATTAAATCGCGCGCCATTGCCACTCGAAAAGAATTATTGCCCGAAGAAGCGCATCATCCGCGCGCCGAGAACGAGTACTACAAGCTGGAATTGAGTGAGTTGCAAACACTGGAAAGACCGATTTTGAGCCGGCGCGGGCGGCGCTTGGTTTTCATTCCGACGACCCTAGAAAAATTTGAGCGTGCCGCAGAACTTAATGATCTCTTCCATGAAAGTCCACTCGAAGATGAATTATGGAGCGAGTTCAAGCGGCGTGGCTTAGAAGCCGAGCGACAGCTTTTCCTGCGCATCAACAAAGCGATCTATTGTCTGGACTTCGCCTTATTTTGCCGCGATGGGCAAATTAATGTCGAGTGCGACGGCGACAGTTGGCATGGCCGCAAGGAAACCATCGCCGATGACAACACGCGTGATAATGCGCTTGTCAGTCACGGCTGGGCAGTTTTGCGTTTCAACACGCGGCAAATTCGTGACGACCTGAGTACTTGCCTGGAGGATTTGCGCCGCACGATTTTGCGGCGCGGCGGATTAGACGAGGGCGACCTCACGCCTTTCTTTCGCAAAGAGCAAAACGCGCAATTGTCTTTGCTTTGACTTCCAATTTTTTTGCCACGTGAATTGCAGTTGACTAACAACACCATCCACAGTATTTCATCGCATGAGTTCCACGCCGTCAGAAGATCAATCGCTGCACTGGCATGTTGAATTGACAGACATCTCAACGTGCCGAAAATGCGGGCGCGGCTTGGATGACGCGGCGCGCGGAGTACTCCTGTCGCGCGCCGACGCGATTGTCTCGCGTGCCGCGCAGGAACTCGCACGGTTGCAAGGCGTTTGTGTGGAATGTGATGTGGGGGCGCACAGCGTGCGCCCGAATTACGACACACAAGAGGGCGCGCGGCGTGCGCCCCTACGGGAATCACGTCGCGCGGAATTGCGTGAGTACTTCGGTAACGCGCCGGCGCGTATTCTCGAAAATCCCGGGCTGCGCGAGCCGCAAGTGGCGAGCTATCGCGCGATCTACGAGTACTTCGGCAACAACAAACACAAGCAGCGCCCGCAACTGCGCCATGCTTTGCCGGCGATTGTCGAGATTCCCACCGGGTGCGGCAAAACCGGCATCATCTGTGCCGCGCCATTTGGTGTTTCAACTGGACGAGTACTCGTCGTCACGCCCAACCTCACGATCAAAAGAAATTTGGTCAAGTCGCTGTCGGCGGTGGATGAAAGCGGCGCATTCAACCGCGACAATTTTTATCTCAAGAGCGGCATCTTCGAGCAGCCGGAGTACTTGCCGCGCTTCGTTGTCCTCGAAAGCGGCGTGGTAAATCTGGAAGATTGCCTGCGCGCCGATTTCGTCGTCTCGAATGTGCAGCAATTACAGAGCTGGATCAAGCGACTCGACGAAGATTTCTTCGACATGATTATCGTGGACGAAGCGCATCACGAACCCGCCGATTCGTGGCAGCGCGTCAATGACGCTTTTCCCGAAGCCAAGAAAATTTACCTGACCGCAACGCCGTTTCGCTGCGACGGCAAGATGATTGTCGGCGAAACGATTTATCGCTACCGCCTCGCGCATGCGATTCAAAATCGCTACGTCAAAAACGTGATGAAAGCCGATGCCGTCGCCGCGCGCATGACTTTTACGCTCGATGGCGAGAGCCGCGAGTTTTCCTGCGAGGAAATCATGGCGATGCGTGAGGAATTGTGGTTCTCGAAAGGCGTGGCGCTGTCGCCGATTTGCAACGCGACGATTGTGGATCGCTCGATTGCGATCTGGAAAAAGAAAAGCGAGAGCGGCGTATCGCATCAAATCATCGGCGCCGCCTGCTCGATTCGCCACGCCACGCAAATTGTCGAATTGTATCGCGCGCGCGGCCTTAAGAGTACTCACGTCGCGTCCGAAGGTATGAACATGGAAGAACGCGGCGCTCGGATTCGAGCCTACGAACGCGGCGAAACCGATTGCATCGTGCACGTTGGAATTTTGGGCGAAGGTTATGACAACCCCAATATTTCGGTGGCGGCAATTTTTCGGCCTTATCGCTCGATTTCGCCGTATGTGCAATTCGTCGGACGCACTTTGCGCTGGATTAACGCGGCTCAAAATTCGTTCGATAATCTGGCGCACGTGGTTTCACATTCGGGTTTGAATCTCAATTATCTCTGGGAATATTTCAAGCACGAGACGCGCGAGGCGGCGATTCTTTCTTATATTGACCAACTTTTTTTCGATGAGAAAAACGAAGGCTTCGGTTTCGATTTCGAGATGCCCGAACTGGAGTTTGAAAGCGAGGAAATCGGCACGGAAGTTACGGGCGAAGAGATCGAGGGCTGGGACGTGGATGTGTTTTTGCCGGTCGAAAATTTCGATATTTCCTGCATCGGTGGCATTACTTCAAGGCTCGACGCGTTTCGCGCCACGATGGAAGGCGAAGCGTTTCAGGTGATGGATCGCGCCCACGAAAAAGCGCGACGCGAGAAGAATTTTCGTGAGCGCGGCGGGCGCTCGCTTCATTCGGGCGCTCCGGGCGCGATGAATCGCCCCCCTACGAAGTTTGCGCTTAAAGAAAGTACTCTGCCGTTGCCGTTTCATCGCCCCGATCTGGAGCGGCGCGCCTCGCGCAAAAAGTTGCACAAAGAAATTCTGCGCGCGGCGGGAGTACTCGTTTCCCGGTTGCATCTTTCACCCGCCGCGCTGCATGATGTTTTGGCGCGCGAGGGAGAGAAAAATTACGGCAATAATTACGAAGCGATTGTGCGAAGTCTCAATCGCCGCGTCAATGAATTGATGCAAAAAGAAAAGAGCGCCAGCAATCGCAACGATTGGACGCTCGATGAACTCGAAGACGCGCGCGGTTTGGTGGCGCAGGCGAGAAACGAAGTACTCGGCGAACTAAGGCGCGCGATCATCGAACGCGAGCAAACGCTGCTGCCGTTGGATTAAGTCACCGGTTGAAAACCGGCGGCTGGAGGTCACTTCGTGACAAGCGTCCTACCGGACGCGAAATCAAAATCCATCATCGCGTCCGGCAGGACGCTTGTCGGCGCGGCCGACCTCCAGACGGGTATTTTAAATGCCCGTCTAACCACGCGATTAAATAATCGCTATAATGGCGAGTATGAAAATCTCCCAGGTTGCGGCGCAGCTTTATACGCTGCGCGATTTCTGCAAAACCCCTCAGGACACGGCGCAAACTTTGAAAAAAGTCCGCGCCATCGGCTATGAAGCCGTGCAAGTTTCCGGCGTCGGTGCGATGCCCGAAGCAGACTTGAAAGCCATGCTCGATGGCGAAGGCTTGGTTTGCTGCGCCACGCACGAAGGCACGAGGAAAATCTTTGAAGAGCCGCAGGCGATTGTCGAGCGCCTCAACAAACTCGATTGCAAATACACGGCGGTGCCTTCGCCCGGCGATTACGATCTGAGTACTCTGGAAGCCGTGCGCGACTTCACCGCGAAGATGAACGCGTCCGGCAAAGTGCTGCGCGAGGCCGGACAAGTCCTCACCTATCACAACCATCATTTCGAGTTTGTGAAGTATGATAACGGCCCGACTATGCTGGATATTTTCTACGACGAAAGCGACCCGCAAAACTTGCAGGGCGAAATTGACACTTACTGGATTCAATACGGCGGCGGCGATCCGGTCGCGTGGTGCAAGAAATTAAAGAATCGTTTGCCACTGCTGCACCTCAAGGATTACGGCATAGACGCGGATTCCAAGCAGCCGATTTTTCGTGAGATCGGCTATGGCACGCTGAACTGGCAGGAAATTATTCCCGCCGCCGAAGATTCGGGTTGCCAGTGGTTCATCGTCGAACAGGACACAACTCCGGGCGATCCGTTCGACTCTTTGAAGATGAGCTTCGAGTACCTGCAAACTTTGAGCAGGTAAAGTCGCGCTATCGCAGTAAACTCGTTTTGTGTCTTTTCAGAAACGCGCCGTCATCACAGGAATCGGCATCATCTCGCCGCTCGGTATCGGCTGGCATCATTGGGTTGAAGGCTTGCGCGTCGGCCGCTCGGCGACGCGAGAAATTTCTCTTTTCGATTCCGCTCAAGTTTTGCCCGATGGCAGTACTCTGGCATGCCGCGTGGCGAGCGAAGTACTCGACTTCCAGCCGCAAAGCTGGATGGACAAACGCGATCTGGAACGCGTCTCGCGCGCTGTTCCAATGGCTATCGCTGCCGCACATGAAGCCCTGAGTACTGCCGGCCTGTTGCCGCTCGAAGACGTAACGCAGCGCGAGATGTCCGTTGTCGTCGGTTCGGGCGGCGGCGGGTTTTCTTTTGCCGAACAGCAGTTCGCGCGCTGGCATGGCGCGGCGTGCGGAGTACTCTCGCCCTACGCGGTGTCGTCCTCGATTCCTGGCGCGCTCTCGTCCGAGCTTTCGATCAACTTCGGTTTGCGCGGTCGCTCGCACACCTTTTCCGACGGCTGTACTTCTTCGACCGATGCCATCGGCAACGCACTCGATTTGATTCGTAACCGGCGCTCAAAAATAATTTTATGCGGCGGCGCCGACGCGCCGATCACGCCCGCGACGCTCGCCGCGTTTGCTTTGATGCGCGTGATCCCAACCAAATTCAACGACTGCCCGCAAAGCGCCTCACGCCCGTTCGATGCAAGCCGCGATGGTTTTGTATTGGGCGAAGGCGCGTGGATTTTCGTGGTTGAAGAATGGGAGCATGCAAAACAACGCGGCGCGAAAATCTGGTGCGAAATCGCCGGCTACGGCGCGACGTGTGAAGCGTTTCATCGCGTTGCACTTGGCACGCCTGATGAAGCGGCGCGCGCTATGAAACTGGCATTCGATGACGCGAGTACTCCGCTGGAAGAAATTGATTACGTCAATTTGCACGGCACCGGCACGCAGCTCAACGATCCGCTCGAAACGGCGGCGGTCAAACTCGCGCTCGGAAGGCGCGCTGAGAAAATCCCGATGAGTGCGACCAAATCGCAGATCGGCCATCCACAAGGCGCGGCGGGCGCGGCGGGCGTGGCCGCGACAATTGCCGCCATGCACGAAAATTTCGCGCCGCCAACCATCAATCTCGAAACTTCTGCCGAGGACTGCGACCTCGATTACGTGGCGAAGTACTCGCGCCCCGCCCAGATAAGCGCCGCGCTTTGCAACTGCCTCGGTTTCGGCTCAAAAAACGCCGCGCTGGTTTTGAAGAAATCCTCGTGATGAAAAGTTGGGACTGGGCGCCGCCCCAACGCGACCGCGAGGAATGGCTCGACGTCGGTCGCGCCTCTCACTGCCAAATCCGCGAATCCCTGCGCGATTTGCGCCGCGTCAACTTGTGGCTGGGCAATGCACAATTGGTGGTGAACGAAACTTTTGCCTTACTGCAAAAATACGATTTGAAGCGCGCGACGATTCTCGATGTCGGAACCGGCAGCGCCGATTTGCCGGCACATCTTTTACGGGCAGCGAGTACTCGTCATCAAGATTTGAAAATCATCGCGCTCGATTGCAAGGCAATTCATCTTCGCATCGCGCGCGAATTTCTGGCAGATGAACCCGCGAGCCTCAAGGCGCGAGTACTCCTGCTGGGCGGCGACGCGTTCCGACTTCCGCTACGCGACGCGAGTGTTGACCTCGTAATCTCATCGTTATTTCTCCATCACTTTCGCCCGCCGCAGATTGAAAATTTATTAAACGAATTTTCGCGCGTTTCTCGTGTCGGCTGGGTAATGAACGATCTCGTTCGTCATTATGCGCCTTTAGTTTTCTTCAAAGCGGCCTGGCCGATTTTCGCGCGCTCGGCCATCACGCGGCTTGACGGCGCGGCCTCGTTCCGGCGCGGCTATACGATTCAGGAAATGAGTACTCACATCGCGCGCATGAATCTCGACGGAGCGCGCGTTCAAGTCAAGCCGCATTTTTTCCGCATGACTATTGTGGGAGAAAAGGGGCGCATGGCATGCGCCCAACAAAATAGCATGAGTACTTTTGATGTTTGTATTGCGGGCGCCGGTATCGGCGGCGCGTGCGCGGCCATTGCATTAACTAAACGCGGCGCGCGAGTACTCCTGCTGGAAGCCGGCGACTTTCCGCGTCACAAAGTCTGCGGCGAATTTCTCTCGCCCGAAAGCCGCGCGATTTTTTCGCGCCTGAAAATCCTCGATGAAATTTTAGCGGCGGGCGCGCTTGAAATTTCAGAGGCGCAACTCGTCGCTGCCGATGGGAGTACTCTGCGCGCCGCGCTGCCCGCGCCGGGTCTGGCGCTCTCGCGCTTTCGGCTCGATGAGATTTTGTGGCGGCAAGCCGAACGCGAAGGAGTACTCTGTCTGCCGAACGCGCGCGTCAAAAACATCGCGCGCGAAGGCGAGCGTTACATCGTGACGACGAGTAAAGAAATATTCCAATCGCTCGCCGCGATTGACGCCACCGGACGCGCGCGTTTGACCAGCCGCCGCGCTGCCGCGCCGCGCTTTCTGGGTTTGAAGTCGCACTTTCGCGGCGCGCGGCTCGAAGACGATTTAGTAGAATTGCATTTCTGGCGCGGCGGCTATTGCGGCCTGGTGAATGTGGAAGACGGATTGTGCAACGTGTGCCTGCTGGCGCGCTATGACGATGGAAATAATTCGCCTGAAGCCGTGTGGAAGCGAGTACTCGCGTCCTGCCCCGCGCTGCGGGCGCGGATGAAAAACGCGGCGCAAATCACGAATTGGCTGGCGACGGCCAACGTGCAATTCACCGCGCGCGAGCCGGTTGATGAAATGGCAAAAACCGGAGTACTCCGCGTCGGCGATGCGGCGGGTTACATTCATCCGCTGACCGGCGACGGTATGGCGATGGCGGCGCGTGGCGGAGAACTGGCGGCGGCTGTCATCGGCGCGCAATTGCAGGGCAGCCTGAGTACTCAGGACGCGGCGCGCCTTTACGGTGCGGCCTGGCGACGCGAATTTCCCTCCCGTCTGAAATGGGGCGATGTTCTGGGCGAGGCTTTACTCTGCCCCGCGCTGGCCGCGCCGATGATAAAATTTCTGGGACGCACGCCGCGCCTGACGAGTACTCTGATGCGCGCCACACGCGGCGCCATCGTTAACGAACCGCGCCAGTTATGGCACGGCTGAAGAAATGAGTAATCCGCGCCATAACCGGCGCGGTTCACGGGGTTTTAAATACGATGAAATTAGCAGTGATTGGGACGGGTTATGTCGGTCTGGTGGCGGGCGTGTGCTTTGCCGAGGTCGGCAACGAAGTACTCTGCGTGGATGTGGACGAAGAAAAATTAGCGCGCCTGCGCAATGGCGAAGTGCCTATTTACGAACCTGGCCTCGACCATCTTTTCGCGCGCAACCTGCGCGAGAACCGCCTGTGTTTTACCAATGATTTAAAACAAGCCGTAGCTCATGCCGAAATTATTTTCTTAGCCCTGCCCACGCCGCCCGCGCCCGACGGCAGCGCCGATTTATCCTTTATTCTGGGCGCCGCCGAAGAGATCGGGAAGCTGCTCGAAAAGTACACCGTCATCGTGACCAAGAGTACTGTCCCGGTCGGCACGGCGGATAAAGTGCGTGACGCGATTTTAAAAAATGCGCGGTGCGAATTCGATGTGGCGAGCAATCCTGAGTTTCTGCGCGAGGGCGCGGCGGTCGAAGATTTCCTCAAGCCGGAGCGTGTGATCCTGGGAGTTTCGAGCGAGCGCGCCGAAAAACTCTTGCGCGAGTTGTACCATCCGTTCGTGCTGTCGGGCAATCCGGTTTTGGTGATGGACACGCGCTCGGCGGAAATTACCAAATACGCCGCCAACGCGATGCTGGCGATGCGGATTTCGTTTATGAACGACATCGCCAATTTATGCGACGCCTGCGGCGCGAACGTGGATTGGGTGCGATTGGGAGTCGGTCTCGATTCGCGCATCGGCAAAAGATTTTTATTTGCCGGCACCGGGTTCGGCGGCAGTTGCTTTCCCAAAGACGTGAGTGCTTTAGCGCTGACCGGCCAGGAATTCGGCACGCCGCAACGCCTCGCCGAGGCCACGCAGCAAATCAATGCCGAGCAAAAGCAAGTACTCCTGCACCGCATTGAGGCGCATTTCGATGGGGATTTGAAAGACAAAACGTTCGCGCTCTGGGGCATCGCGTTCAAGCCCAATACCGACGACATCCGCGAAGCGCCGGCTTTGACTATCATTGACTACCTGATAAAAAGCGGCGCGTTGATTCGCGCTTACGACCCCGAAGCCATGCCGCCGGCGCAGCGAGAACTCGCTTCTCATGGCGATAAAATTTTCTGGGCGAAAAATCTATATGAAGCCTGCGAGGACGCAGACGGTCTCATCATCGCTACCGAGTGGGGCGTCTTTCGTGAGCCGGACTTCGAGCGATTAAAGAGCCTGCTGAGTACTCCGGTTATTTTCGACGGGCGCAACATCTACGCACTCGACACCATGCGCGAGCACGACTTTACTTATTATTCGATTGGCAGACCAACCGTTCATCGTTGAAAGCTCATCGTTCATAATTCACCGTTCATCACTGGAGGAAATTAATGGCAGGATTGCAGCAGCGAGTGACACAGGCGAGCTATGATCGCCTGCACAAAGAACTGGAAGATTTGCGAGGCCAGCGCAGCGGCGTCGTGGACGACATCCGCGAGGCGCGTGAGCAAGGCGACTTGCGCGAGAACTTCGCCTATCACGAAGCCAAAGACCGGCAGGGGATTTTAGAAGCCCGCATCGCCAGCCTGGAAATGCGCCTCGCCGATGCGGTCGTCGTCGCCGACAGCGAAGCCAACCACGAAGTCGTGATGGGCGTACCGGTGCAGGTCAAAAATAAAGATAGCGGGGCGGCGCGTACTTACATGATTGTCTCCGCCGAAGAACTGGAAGAATACGACGACGCGGCCTCAGTGGATTCTCCGGTCGGCAGCGCCTTGCTGGGAAAAAAAGTCGGCGATGTCGCCGAAGTGCAAGGGCCAAACGGCATCGTGAAGTTCGAGATTTTGAAGATTGGCGAATGATGTAGGGGCGTGCGGCCGCACGCCCTACATTGCGCCGGCGCGATATTTCTTCAATTCCTCCAGCCGCGCTTTGCTTTGCACGCTGAGTACTCTTTCCCACTCGCTTTCGTAGCCGCGTAGCATCTCTACTAAAGTTTGAGCGACGGCGATATTGCGAAACCATTTCTTATTGGCGGGAACAATAAACCACGGCGCGGCGGGAGTACTGCATTCGCTCAGCGCGTCTTCATAGGCGCGCTGATAATTGTCCCAGAATTTTCTCTGCTCCCAGTCGCCGGTTGAGAGTTTCCAGGCTTTTTCGGTTTCGGCTTCGCGCGCCAGCAGACGTTCTTCCTGCTCGTCTTTGGAAATGTGCAAAAAAAACTTCACGACGATGGTTTTGTTCTCGGTCAGTAATTCCTCGAACTCGTTGATCTGCTCGTAGCGCTTTTTCCAGACATTCTTCTCGATTAACTTGTGGACGCGCGTCACTAAAACGTCCTCGTAATGCGAGCGGTTAAAAACCGTAATTTGTCCGCGCGCCGGTGTCACTTTATGAACACGCCATAAAAAGTCGTGGGCGAGTTCCTCGCTTGTCGGGACTTTGAAACTTTCAACGCGGCAGCCTTGCGGATTAAAAAACTTCATCACGTGACGAATCGCGCCGTCCTTGCCCGAAGTGTCCATACCCTGCAAGACGATTAGCAGCGCGTGAGTACTCGCCGCATACAAAAGCTCTTGCAAGCGATTGAGTTCCTCACCGAGAGCGGCGAGCTTTTCCTCGCCTTGCGCTTTATTCAGATCGGCGCTGAAATTGGAATCAATTTTCGAGAGCGAAACTTTTTTGCCGGGTGCGATGGGTGTGGCGTAAAGATTGGTTTTTGCCATGCCGCCCATTTTAACGCATCGCGCCTTGTCATCTTCACAATTTCAAATCAAAGTACTCCGGTCATGGCCTACACCAAAACAACGCCGCGCAAAAAATGGCGACGCGTTCTGTGGGCGGCGGTAGTACTCGTTCCGTCGCTGGCCGTTCTCGATTACGTTTTCTATGCGCGGCTTCCCGTCGGCGGGCAAAGTTTCAATCGCGGCGCAAATGGATTGTGGCTACGCGATTCATGGTGGCGCGGAACTGAAAAGGAAGGCATTGCTTCACTCACCGCCCGCTTAAAGACGCAGCAAATTCGCTACGCGTATTTTCATGTGCGCTTCATCAAGAAAGACGGCACGCTGCGTTTTCGGGGCGCGGAGTACTCATTGCGGGCGCGAAAGCTCAACGCCGAACTGCATCGCCGCGTGCCGGGCGTCAAATCGCTGGCCTGGATTTACATCGGCAATGAGCGCGGGTTGACCGGCGTGGATTTGTCGAACCAAAAAGTACGCCGCGCGATAACGAAAGAAGCCGCATGGCTGATAAAAAATTGCGGCTTCGACGGCGTGCAGTGGGACTATGAAATCTGCGAGAACGGCGACGCCGATTTTTTGAAACTGCTCGGCGAAACGCAAAGCGCGATGCCGAAAAACAAAATGGTTTCCATCGCAACGGCGATGTGGCTACCCTCCGGCTTTTATCGCTGGGGCTGGAGCGAGGAGTACTTTTCACAAGTCGCGGCGCGATGCGACCAACTGGTTGTGATGGGCTACGATTCGGGTTTATATTTTCCGCGCCATTATGTGTGGCTGATGAAACAGCAAGTACTCCGCGTCTGCCGCGCAGCGATCAAAGCGAACCCCCGGTGCCGAGTACTCATCGGCGTTCCGACGTATGAAGCCGGCGGCCACTCGCATCACGCGCACGCCGAGAATTTAAAGATGGCGATTAAAGCGGCGCGCCATAGTACTCCGCACGCCAACTTCGACGGCCTGGCGATCTTTGCGGATTACACGACGGATAAAGACGAATGGAGTACTTGGCGCGCGTGGTGGTTAGGTAGAAAATAGAAGCGCCATTCAAAGGAAAACCATGCGACTCGATTTCCCAAAATTTTTCGCGCTGCTTTTCGTAACGATAGTACTCGCTTCGTTTGCTCGCGCCGATTCGCCCACGCCGCAAAAAATCTCGACGCGCTCCGGCGATTTGTTGATTCTCTCGAAAAACGGCGCGCAACAAATCGCGTGTCCGTTGCAGCACACCGGCGTGCAAGCCGAAATCAGCGGCTTGTTTGCGCGCGTCCGCGTCAAGCAGATTTTTCGCAATCCATTAAACCAAAGCATCGAGGCGGTTTATGTTTTTCCGCTGCCGCAAAGCGCGGCGATTGACGACATGACGATGACGATTGGCGCGCGCAAAATCAAAGGCCAAATCAAGCCGCGCGAAGAGGCGCGCCAAATCTACGAAGCCGCCAAAGCCAAAGGCCAGACCGCCAGCTTGTTGGATCAGGAGCGCCCGAACATCTTCACGCAAAGCGTGGCGAACATCGCGCCTAATGCGCAAGTCGTGATCGAGATTTCTTACGTCGAAAGCGTGAAGTTCGAGGACGGCGTTTATGAATGGAGTTTCCCCATGGTGGTCGGCCCGCGCTACATGCCGGGTACTCCGACAACGCAAAGTGGAACCGGTTGGTCGCCGGACACGACGCAAGTACCCGACGCCTCGAAAATCAGCCCGCCGGTCGCGCTGCCGAGTACTCGCGCCGGACACGACATCAACTTGCAAGTCCGCGTCAACGCCGGACAAGGCGGTGGGAGTACTCCATTGCGCGAGATTGAGAGTACTCTGCACGCGGTCAATATCAAGCAGGACAACGGTGGCGCGATGGTTTCATTGGCGAACAAGAACGAAATTCCCAACAAGGATTTCGTGCTGCGTTACAAGACGGCGAGCGATGAAATCGGCGATGCGTTTTTCAAGCACCGCGATGCGCGCGGCACATTTTTCTCGCTGATGTTGCAGCCGCCTTCGCGCGTCACACGCGAGCAAACTGTGCCGCGCGAATTGGTTTTCGTTTTGGATACCTCCGGCTCGATGAGCGGCTTTCCGATTGAAAAAGCCAAGAGCGTGATGAGCAAGGCGCTCGATAACTTGGGGCCGCGCGATGAATTTAATTTGATTACGTTTTCGGGCGACACGCATGTACTCTGGCCGCAGCCGCAAGCCGCGACGCCCGAAAATCTTAAAGCCGCGCAAGAGTTTTTGGCGAGCCGGCAAGGCGGCGGCGGAACCGAGATGATGCAAGCCATCAACGCCGCGCTCGAAGGACAGGACAAAGAGCGCGTGCGCGTCGTATGCTTTATGACCGATGGCTATGTCGGCAACGATTTTCAAATCATTGACGCGGTCAAGAAAAACGCGGGAACGGCGCGCGTGTTTTCGTTCGGCATCGGCAATAGTGTCAATCGGTTTTTACTCGACGGCATGGCTCAGGCCGGACGCGGCGCAGTCGAGTACGTCACGCTGGCCGGCGATGCCGATGCCGCCGCGAATCGGTTTTATCAGCGTATCAACGCGCCGGTCTTGACCGACGTTTCGATTGACTGGGGCGGCTTGCCGGTTGAAGAGATTTATCCGAAGCGAGTACTCGATTTGTTTTCGAGTACTCCGGTGTTCGTCTTAGGCCGCTTCAAGCCGGACGCGAAACTTCCCGACAAGGCGACGATCACGTTGCGAGGCCGCAACGCGGTGGGCAACTTCGAGCGGCGCGTGCGCGTGAAGTTGAAGGGCGGCGAGGACAACGAAGTACTCCCGTCGCTGTGGGCGCGGCAGAAAATCGGTTGGCTGATGACGCAGGACATGGCCGGCTTGCAAAGCGGAAAATTTTCCGATGAATTGAAAACCGAAATCACGAATTTAGGAATCGAATATCGCCTGATGACGCAGTTCACGAGTTTCGTCGCGGTCGAAGAAAAAGTCGTGAACGTCGGCGGCAAGAACATCACCGTCGCCGTCCCCGTCGAAATGCCCGCAGGCGTGAGCTATGAAGGTGTGTTTGGAGCGCAAGGTGATCGTGGCGTTAAGACTCATTTCGCCATTGGCCCAACTTTTGGCGCCGATACAGGAATCGGTGGACAAGTCGGGCAAAGTAGTGGCGGCTCGGTAAGTGCCGGAGTTGGTTACGATTTAAGAAGGAATATCGGTGAGTTCGGTTCAGGGCCGAGTACTCCCGCCGCCAAACTCGCCGCGCCGCTGCGCGATTTGGCGGGCAAAGTCGAGAAGGCGGTCAAGCCCGGCGAGTACTCTGAGGGCAAATTACGCGTCGAGAATTATCGCGTCGCGGTCAAGATTTATCTGCGCAACGTGAAAGACGAAACGCGCGCGGCCTTGCAAAATCTCGGCTTTCAAAAGCAATGGGAAAACGAAACCGTCGTGCTCCTCATCGGCACGATTGACGTGCGGAAATTGGACGATCTCTCGAAATTGGAAAGCGTGACGCGCATCGAGCCGGTGGAAACGTGACCGTAGGGGCGCACGGCGTGCGCCCGATTTGCAATACAACAGGGGCGCACGCCGTGCCCCTACGGGTGTACTGGCAGCGTGAAATAGAAAGTACTGCCTTTGCCGACTTCGCTCTCGACCCAGATTCGTCCGCCGTGCGCTTCGACGGCCATCTTGCAAAACGTGAGACCCAAGCCGGTACTCATCTTGCGCCCGGCCCTGCGATTCTCGACCTGGGCAAATTTGTCGAAGACTTTATTCAGGGATTCGGGCGGAATGCCTTCGCCGCTGTCGCGCACTGAAAAAAATATGGACTCGCCTTCGCGCCGCGCTTGCAAAAAGATCTCGCCCTCGCGGGACGTGAATTTAATCGCGTTGGAAAGCAGGTTGAACAGGATGCGGCGCAGCTTCTCCTCGTCGGCAGGCAAGGGCGGCAGATCGGGCGCGACTTCGTAATTCAATTGCAAATTTTTGTCTCGCGCCAGCGGCGTGATCTCGGTGAGTACTGCCGTCACCATCGGCTCGACGGTGATGAGCATGACGTGTAGTTGCAAAGCGCCGGCTTCGAGCTTGGAAATATCGAGCAGGTTATTAATCATGTGGAGCAAATTCTTGCCGCTGCGCAAGGCGATGTCGAGACATTCCTGTTGCGGCTCGCTGAGCGGGCCGGCCATCGGCGCCATCTCGATGCCGGCGAGGGTAGCGGTCAGGGGCGAGCGCAGATCGTGCACGATCATGTGCGTCAGGTCGTCGCGCATTTGTTCGAGTTCTTTGAGGCGCGCGAAATTTTCCTGCAACTGCGCGTAGAGTTGCTGTTCGCGGTCGTGAGCGCGCTTGCGCTCGAGGCACGCATTGAGCCGCGCGCGGAGGAGCGTAGGGCTAAACGGCTTGGGCAGATAGTCATCGGCGCCCATCTCGATGCAGCGCACGACGGCTTCCATTTCGTGCACCGCCGAAATCATGATGACCGGCAGATACCGCCATTTGTCCTGAGCGCGCACATGGCGCAAGGTCTCATAGCCGTCCATTTCCGGCATCATAATGTCGAGCAGAACCGCGTCGAAGTCGCCGGCCTCCAGTAGTTCGAGCGCTTCTTTGCCATTGGCCGCCGTCTGGACGGCGTGGCCCTGCTTTTCGAGGCGGCGCGTGAGGACATCGCGGTTGGTTTCATGGTCATCCACGACCAGAATCGTGCCGCTGATCGGAGTCTCAATCGGGAAATGAGGGGAGGTTTCGGCGCTCATAATATTTAGAATTGCCAACAAAAGCGGAATCGTCATTCTGAGCGCAGTGAAGAACCTTGTAGGACACCAGTAGATTCTTCGCTGTGCTCAGAATGACAGGCACTTACTCTTCATTTTGTTAGCGGCTTTAAGGTTATTCCTTAAAGCCGCTAACAAAACGCTGACAAAGATCGCTCATAAATTCAGCCGAAGAATCTAATCCCGTGAGACAGGTTTCTTTACTTCAGGCTTCGGGATTCTCGCCTCCGGGCGCGGTCGGCAGCAACGAAAGATAATCGAGATTTTCTTCTGCGGCGGTCTCGGCCTGTGCTTCGAGGTCGGTCAAGGCCGCCGGGACTTTGATGGTGAAAGTACTGCCCTCGCCCGGAGTACTCGAGACGCTGACATCGCCGCCCAGCATCTGGCAAAAGCGGCGCGTGAGGGCGAGGCCGAGGCCACTGCCGCCGAAGCGCCGCGTTGTCGAGGCGTCGGCCTGAGTGAAAGGCCGGAACAGCTTGCTGATTTCGTCGGCGCTCATGCCGATGCCGCTATCGGTCACGCCAAAGACCAGCCATTCTCGCCCGTTCGTCGCCTCGCTGCGCGCGTCGAGTACGACTTCTCCGTCCTGCGTGAATTTGGCGGCGTTCGAGAGCAGATTCAAAATACATTGCCGCAGCTTCATTAAATCGGAATGTGCTTCGCCCAAGCCGGGTGCGCATTTGATCCGCAGGGTGTTGTGATTTTTTTTCATCAAAGGCTCTGCACTATGCGACAACTCACCGATCATCTCGCACACATCGAAGTCTTCGGCAAAAATCTCCATCTTGCCGGCCTCGATTTTAGACAGGTCGAGAATATCGTTAATCAGTGAGAGCAGGTGCTTGCCGGCGGCATTGATTTTTTGCAGGTCGGGCATGAAGTCCTGCACTTGGCCGGATTCGACTTCTTCTTGCAGCATCTCCGAATAGCCCAGAATGGCGTTGAGCGGAGTGCGCAGTTCGTGGCTCATATTGGCGAGAAACAGGCTCTTGGTTTTGTTGGCGACCTCCGCCGCGACGCGCGCGCGCTCGAGATCAATCTCGGTTTGCTTGCGCACCGTGATGTCGCGCAAATAAGCGGTAAATAAAGGCGCGCCTTCGCGGGCGATACGCGTGATGGCAAGCTCGACGGGGAACTCTTCCCCACCGTGCCGCATCGCCGAGATTTCGATGCGCCGATTTAAAACCGGCCCCTCGCCGGTTGCCAGATATTTGCTCATGCCGGCGAGGTGCGTCGCCCGCAACACCGGCGGAATGATGAGGTCACAGAGCGGCTGGCCGAGTACTTCCTCGCGCGAGTAGCCGAAAGTTTTCTCCGCCGCCGGGTTCCATTCGATGACATTGCTTTCCTGATTGATGCCGATGATGCAGTCGAGCGCGCTTTCCAGAATGGCGCTTTTGCGCGCTTCGCTTTCTCGCAGTTCCAGTTCGGTCTGGCGCGCTGCGGTAATGTCGGTATTGGTGCCGAACCAGCGGATGACGGCTCCGGCTTCGTCGCGGATCGGCAGGGCGCGAGAAAGAAACCAGCGATACTCGCCGACTTTCGAGCGCAGGGGAAAAGTGTCTTCCCACGGCGTGCCGTTGCGGAGCGCCGTCTGCCAACTTTCAACGCAATGCCCGACATGGTCGGGATGATGGACTTTTTCCCAGCCCCAGCCCTGCATGTCTTCGAAACTCGAACCGGTATAGTCATACCAACGCTGGTTATACCAGAAGACATCGCCGCTTGGATCGGCCATCCACGCCAGTTGCGGAATCGAGTCGGCCATGGATTGAAACAGCGATTGGCTTTCACGCAACGCGGTCTCGGCGGCGCGGCGCTCGGTGACATCGGTGCTGGTGCCGACCCATTCCCGGATCGCGCCGTTTTCATCGCGCACCGGCACCGCGTGCACTTCTAAGCTACGGTATTCACCATCGTGCCGGCGCATCGAGTACTCGATCTCGTAAGCTTCACCTGTCTTCACGGCTTGTTGCCATGTCCGCTCGACGTGCTCGCGGTCGTCGGGATGGATCGCGTTCAACCAGTCGCGCCCGCGCGACTCTTCAAAACTCCGCCCGGTAAACGCGCTCCACGACGGCTGGGGCGTGGAAAATTCGCCGTTCACATCGCGCGTCCAGATGATGTGCGCCGAGGACGAAACAATCGCCGCGAAGCGTTCAGTGCTCGCCTGCAATTCGGCGGTGCGCGCGCGAACACGTTCTTCGAGTTCGGCGTTGAGTACTCGCACCTGTTCTTCGGCACGCTGGCGCTCCACGATCTCGTGCTCCAACATCCGCGGCGTCTTCATCGCCAGCGCCGCCGGCACGAGGCGCACTAAGGCCAGCACGGTGCCCCAGCTCGCCGCCGCCGTGATGAGCTTGACCAACCCCGACAGGCGATAGAGCGGATTGTAGAACATCACGATGTCCATCAAATGCGTGGTGCCGCAAGCGACGATGAAAATTCCAAAGAGCCAGAAAATCGAGCGAAACGCGAGTTCGTGCCGCCGCTTCCAGGCGAAAGAAACCAGGACGATGGGGATGGCTAAATACGCCGTCCAGATCAGGAAGTCGCTGGAGTTGTGCAGCCAGATCAAGTCCGGTGTCCAGGCGCCGCAGAGACGGCGCGGCACAAATCCCGTCGGGTCGAATAAGCGCGTCCAGAATTCCCAGTTCATGACTGGCAGTTTAATTGTTTTTCAGATCAACTCAGACGGCGCGCTTTTTGGGCTTGTCCTTTTAAACTTGGAAAATGACCTGAGATGTATGATTTCTTCTCTTGTATAATTTCTTTCCGTGACGCTTTCCCCGCCGACCGAGTACTCCGCCTCCACCGATTTTCATACCGATCTCCACCAATCGCTGCGCGAAGTTTTTGGCTTTGAAGAGTTTCGCGCCCTGCAACACGAGGCCGTGGCCGCCGCACTCGACGGGCGCGATGTACTCGTGGTGATGCCGACCGGCGCGGGCAAATCGCTGTGCTATCAACTGCCCGCCGCGATTGCCGAAGGCACGACGCTTATCGTTTCGCCGCTCGTGGCTTTGATGCGCGATCAGGTACTCGCATTGCAAGAACGCACCTCGTTTGCCGAAGCGGGTTGCGCCTATTTGAATTCCTCGCAAACCTCATCCGAGCAGCACGGAGTACTCGATGCGCTGCGCGCTGGTGATTTAAAACTTCTCTACGTCGCGCCCGAACGCTTTCGCGCGGCGGGCTTCATCGAAGCCATCAGGAGTACTCGCCTCGCGCGCCTCGTGGTGGATGAAGCGCACTGCATCTCGCAGTGGGGCCACGATTTTCGGCCCGATTATCTGGCGCTCAAAAGCGCCGTCGAAGTACTCGGCAATCCGCCACTCACCGCCGTCACCGCGACTGCCACTAAGCGCGTTCAACATTCCATCGTCGAGAATCTGGGAATGCGCGAGCCGCAAATTTTTATCGGCGGCTTTGATCGCCCTAATTTGCACTTTGCCGCCATCGCCTGCAAGAACGATCTGGAGCGCGCCAACAAGTTAATGAAAGCGTTGCCGAGATTAGCGGCGCGCGGCGGCAGCGGTCTGATTTATGTCGCCACGCGCAAGCAATGTGAGGAAGTCACGGGTTTGGCCGAACAAGCGCTCGCGCCGCTTGGTGTCAAGGCCGCGCCGTATCACGCGGGCATGGAAGCGAACCTTCGCAACGCGACGCAAAGTGGCTGGCTGAGCGGCGAGATTCACCTGCTGGTCGCCACCAACGCGTTCGGCATGGGCATTGACAAACCCGACGTGCGCTACGTGATTCACTGGGTTTATCCCGAAAGCCCCGAAGCCTATTATCAGGAAGCCGGACGCGCCGGACGTGATGGCCGCAAAAGCCGCGCGGTCATTTTGCATCATTTTTCCGATAAACGCCTGCGCGAATTTTTCATCGAAAACGACGCCCTGAGCCTCGAGAAAATCCAGACCGCGCACAGCGAAATCTGCCGCCGCACCCAGAGCCAAACTTCAAGCGATGAGTACTCTGATGGCGATGCGAGCGTGGTCGCCATTCCCAAATCGTGGTGGCAGTACTCCCTTAATTGGAACGACATCACGGTGCGCGCCGTGTTGGGCAAGCTCGATCATTTCGGCTTGATCGAGCGCCTGACCGAGAACGCCGATAATACCGTCGTGCGAATTGTGCAAACGCAAATTCCGTCTCCATTACAGCGGCAAATAGAAAATCATTTGGCATCGGAAATCGCCGAGCGGCGCGCGCGGCTGGATGAGATGATCGCCTATTGTAAAGCGCGTTCATGCCGTCGCCGCTTATTGCTGGAGTACTTTGGCGACGAGCACGAAGCCACGCCACGCGAGTACTGCTGCGATGTCTGCGACGCGCCCGAAAAATTTGTAGGGGCTGGGTTCCCTCGTGAGGGAGGCAATGCGCCCATGCCAAGCGACGCGCCGATGCCGAGTACTGCGGGCGGTCACGACATTCATTCGATTGTGCAAAACCTCGATGCGCTGCGGCCTCGCGTCGGGAAAACCAAACTCGAAAAACTGCTGCGCGGCTCGAAGTCGCAAGGCTTGGAACGCTTTGAAAACCACGATTTATATGGAATTTTCAAAGGCTGCTCGCGCGATCAGGTCAACGATTTTTTAGATCGCTTAATCACCGAAGGCTTGATGGCGCAGGCCGGCGAAGACGAGTACTTCGTGATGTTCATTACGTCGCAAGGCCGCGCCGCGTGGCAGGAAAAACAGAAACTCAGTATCGCATTGCCGCGCGCCTATCAATCGCGTGAAGTACTCGACGATGACGAGCCGGGCGCCGAGCTTTTTGAAAAGCTGCGAAGCTGGCGCCGCCGCCGCGCCGATGGCGAACGCGTCCCGCCTTATTGCGTTCTGGGTGACAAAACGCTGCGCGCCATTGCCGCCATCAAGCCGGAAAACGAAGACGCCCTCGCGCAAGTGCCCGGCGTGGGCGCGAAGAAGTTGGAGAAGTATGGTACGGAAGTCCTCGCGGTAATAAGCAGCTAACTCACGTTACGTAAGCCGCATCATATAGGTCATATCGAATAGCTTCGACGCGACCGTTATAAAAATAATAGCAGGCACTATAATGATAAAGTCGCTTGCGATAGCCGGTTGATTTTGGAACGGATAAGAAAAACCTTTTTTTATATGAATAACTCAATTGCCCGGTTGTGCGATCTACATACGGCTTCGGGCCGACTTTGCTTCTGACTTGAGCCGCCGTGTCGCCGATATTAACACCTGTTCCCGTTCGCAAGCGAGGCAAATGTGTTTTTTGAATTTTTACTTTCAAAAACATATTTTCTACGTCGCCCTGATCAGGAGTGAGAAGAAGAGTAGCTCCCACTTTCCTTCCTTCATCAGTTCCTTCGCCCATGGTATATCTACTCACGAGATAGTAACCGGATGCCGTATCGTATTTGATAAAGTTTCTTTGCGCGATACTCAAGTGTGACCCAGCTAAGTAGCGACGTACTAACTTGGTTTGAGCGTCGCTCCGCCCACAAAACATAAGGGCAGCAAAGATGATCAGGATATAAACTTTCATAGCAAAATAATTATCACATACTATGCTCCGTTTCTACACGGAACCCATCGTGTGTTATGTACTCTATCTATTATGAAACCTGAAAATTCCTCCATCGAAAACGTCATCATTATCGGTTCCGGGCCGGCGGGCTATACGGCGGCGCTTTATACGGCGCGGGCGAATCTCAGTCCGCTGCTCATCGCTGGCAGCCTCGACCCAAAAACCTCGCGCATCAAAGGCGGGCAGCTCATGTACACCAGCGACATCGAGAATTTTCCGGCGGGCGTGCGGGCGGAATTATCGGAAGATGAGTTTCAAGGACTCCACCTCGATAGCGATGCGGGCGCTGATTATATTGCGGGTTTGACCGGACTTTCCGGCCCGAACCTGATGAAGCGCATGGAAGCTCAGGCGCGGCATTTCGGCGCGCGCATGGTCGAGGAATTCGTCACCGAAATTGACATCTGCTCGGCGCCCGGCGAGTACTACGTTTTGCAAACCCAGAGCGGCAAGGAATACCGCGCGCACGCCGTCATCATCGCCACCGGCGCGGCGGCGCGTACTTTAGGGATTTCCGCCGAAGAAAAATTCTTCGGACAGGGCGGCGGCGTCTCGACCTGCGCGACCTGCGACGGCCACTCGTATCGCGGCAAGAATGTCGCGGTCATCGGCGGCGGCGATTCGGCGATGGAAGAAGCCAGCTATCTCGCGCGTCTGGTGAACAAGGTTTATTTGATTCATCGCCGCGAAGAGTTTCGCGCTTCCAAAATCATGTTGAAGCGCGCCGAAGAAAATCCGAAGATCGAATTTCTGCTCAACAAAGTCGTCGCCGACATCAAGGGCAAGCCGCATCCGGCGGCAGCTCATAACAAATTCTTTGAAGGTAAAGAAAACGTGGCGGCGGCAGTGCTCAAGGACATGCAAACCGGTGAAACCAGCGAAGTACCGCTCGATGGGATTTTCGTTGCCATCGGCCACACGCCCAACACCGAATTATTCAAAGGCCAGCTCTGCATGGACGAGGCCGGATATTTGATTTACGACCAGCACCTGCGCGCCCTGCCTTCGCCGACTTGCGAGAACGCCAAGATGCGAAGCCTGGAATACGTGCCGGGCGTTTTCGTGGCGGGCGATGTGGCCGATCATGTCTATCGTCAGGCGATCACGGCGGCGGGCATGGGCTGCGCCGCGGCGATTGAAGCCGAGCGTTACTTAGCCGAAAATCTCGCTTCGGAAAAAGGCATTCCGCCCGAAGCGCTCGATATTTCGATGCAGTCCATCGCGCAAAGCCACTGGAGTTCCGAGCGCGACGCAGCCGGCGATAAGCCCGTCATCGAGCGTGTCGAGGAAGTCGCGGAAGTCTGCGCCATCGAACACAACAAATAGTCGCCGGTTAAAAACCGGCTGGAGGTCATCTTCGATGACAAGCGTCCTACCGGACGCAACGAAATTGTAATTTTGATCCGCGTCCGCGAGGACGCTTGTCGGCGCAGCCGATCTCCAGCCGGGTATTTCAATGCCCGGCTTTTTTGTGCCCGGCTTTTGCGAACTCATAAGCAAAACTTGGTTGACGCTCGTACTCCACTCACTATACTTGCAAAGCCGGATTTCAGAGGGAGCAGTCAGGACTAAAACCATGAGCCAAGAAAATAACAATATTAATAACAATATCAATCCAGACGCGGCGGCCAGCGATGAAGCCGAAATCGGCGCGGCGCATATTCACGTCACGTCCGACCCGCACGAAGGCGAACCGGCGCAGAGCGAAACCATTGTCGAGCCGGTAGATGAAGATGGCGTGCCGAAAGAAACCATGCATCTGCATCACGCCGAAAGCGCTGATGAGTTGTTCGATTGCACCATTATCGGTGGCGGCCCGACCGGTTTATACGGCGCGTTCTACGCCGGGATGCGTGAGATGAGCGTCAAGATCATTGATTCGCTGGGCGAACTCGGCGGTCAGGTCGCGGCGCTCTATCCCGAAAAATATATTTACGATGTCGCCGGTTTTGCCAAGGTCAAGGGCAAGGATTTGATTGCCGAGTGCGTCGAGCAAGGCTTGCAGTTTGGCCCCACGGTTTGCCTCGGTGAGAAAGTGGAAAAGCTGGAGCGCGACGAGGCCGGCAATTATTTATTGACCACCAACAAGAGTACTCATCGCACCAAGACCATCATCATCGCGGCGGGCGTGGGCGCGTTCGCGCCGCGCAAACTGCCCAAGTCGCTCGACCTCAACCCTGACTTGCTCGATGACCTCGAAGGCGATTCGGTTTTCTATTTCGTGAAGGAACTCGATACTTTCAAAGACAAGAATCTGCTGATCGTGGGCGGCGGCGATTCAGCAATGGACTGGGCGATGGGGCTGGAGCCGCTCGCCAAAAATATCACGCTGATTCATCGCCGCGACCAGTGGCGCGCCCACGAAGACAGCGTGACCAAAGTACTCAATTCTTCGGTCAACGTGCAGGTTTTTCACGAAGTAAAAACCGTATCGCTCGAAAACGGCACGATCCAAAACGTGACGATTTTCAATAACAAGACCAAAGACGAAACCACGCTCGACGTGGATATTTTGATTATGTGTCTGGGCTTCATCGCCAACATCGGGCCGATTAAGGAATGGGGTCTGGAAATCGCCGAAGGCGGCATCAGCGTTGATTCCGGCACGATGGTAACGAACCTGCCCGGTGTCTATGCCGCCGGCGACATCGCGCGTTTTAACGGCAAGCTCAAACTCATCGCCACCGGTTTTGGCGAAGCGGCCACGGCGGCCAACTACGCCAAGAATTATATTGACCCGACCAGCAAAGCCTTCCCCGGCCATAGCAGCGAGAAAGACGAATCGGGACATAAATAAATTCAGACGCAGAGTACAAAAGGAGGCGGAAAGAAATTCTATTTTCTTTCCGCCTTTATTTTCATTGCTTTCTCACAGGGCTTGTTAAACTTCGGACATGAGTCTTTCACGCCGTGATTTTTTGATTCAGTGCGGCGCGGTCGCGGCGGGCTTCGCCGGGCTTCGCGCCTATCTGGCTTCTGCCGAAAGTGGGAGTACTCCGGTTGCCGCCACCACTTCCTCATCGCCCTATGGCGACCTCGTTTCCGATCCCAATAAAATCTTCGATTTGCCGCGTGGTTTTTCCTATCGCATAGTTTCACGTGCCGGCGACGAGATGAATGACGGTTTATTCGTCCCGACATATTGCGACGGCATGTGCGCCTTCGCCGGCGCGGACGGCAAAACGATTTTGGTTCGCAACCACGAAATCGAGACGGCGGAGGGCGCTTTCGGAAGACATAACCAGCGTCTTACGGAAGAATTAACGACCAAGCTCTACGACGCCGGGCGCAAGAAAAATCCCGGCACCGGCGGCACGACGACGATGGTTTACGACACGCGAACGGGCAAGCTCGAAAAACAATTTTTGAGTCTGGCCGGCACGCATCGCAACTGCGCCGGCGGCCCGACGCCGTGGGGCAGTTGGATTTCGTGTGAGGAAACCACCACGCGCGCCGGCGATGATTTTGAGAAAGATCACGGCTACAACTTTGAAGTGCCGGCTGCTGCCGACGGAGTACTCAATGCGCCGCTGCCGCTTCGTGGCATGGGACGATTTCGTCACGAGGCGGTCGCCGTCGGGGCGCGCAGCGGCGTGGTCTATCAGACCGAAGACCGCGAGGACGGCTTGATCTATCGCTTCATTCCCAACTCACCCGGCTATCTGGACAAAGGCGGCACGTTGCAGACGCTGAAAATCAAAGATTATAAAAGTGCCGAGACACGCAACTGGGTGGACGATGTTTTCAAAGTCGGTGGGCGCTACCCGGTTGAATGGATAGATTGTGAGAACATCGAGCAGCACAACGATGATCTGCGCCTTCGCGGCTTCGATGTAGGCGCCGCAAGGTTTGCGCGCGGTGAAGGCATGTGGGCCGCGACGAAAAAAAATCAGGACACAATCTACTGGGCCTGCACCGACGGCGGGCGCTCGCAAAAAGGCCAGATCTGGCGCTACTTCCCCTCGAAATTTGAAGGCACGGCGAAAGAAAAAAACGCGCCCGGAGTACTCGAACTCTTCGCCGAACCCAACGACGGCGGCATCGTGGAGAACGCCGATAATTTAACGATGGCGCCCTTTGGCGATTTGATTGTGTGTGAGGACGCGGTGCACAATGAAGCCCCCGGCCAGTTCTTAGTCGGCCTCACGCCGCGCGGCCAGTGGTATAAATTGGGCCGCAATGCTTATAGCAACTCCGAACTCGCCGGCGTGACGTTCTCGCCCGACGGGAGTACTCTGTTCGTGAACATCTACTCGCCCGGCATGACGCTGGCGATCAGCGGGCCGTGGAAAAAAGCCTGAATTAACAAAAGATAACTAAGCCCTCGTCTTTAGCAAGACTCAAGGCTGTGGTGAAATCGTTGTAAGTTTCCATAAAGTCGCCTTCTGCGATTTGTTCAGCTGGATGCCGGCGCATTGCGAAATCTTCAAACAGCTTGGCACTGGTTCGGGGACCGAGTACTCCCTGATAGGGGGAGAAGCAAACTAATTCAAAAAATGGCTTGCCTTCATGCTGCTCATATTCAGCCAGAACTGCTGTGCGCTCTTGCCGTAGATTAGATATGCGATTTTATCGCGCCACCAGTTGTAATAGTGATAGGCACCAACGCGGAACTTAAAAATATCTTGCGGATTGTGACGATAAAAACCTTCCCGCATTCCGTCGAGGCGCTCAGGAAAATCGCAGCCTAAAACTTCGACAAGGTTTTCCATCTTATCGAGTTCATCCGCCGTAAAGTCTTCTAGTCCTCCGACGTAAACAGCTTGGCGTACCGCGACAATATCAAGACCCATTACTCAACCACCCAAAGTATCGAGTACTTCTTCCAGCGTGCCTTGAACGCCGGTGATGATCGGCGTGTCGCGGACGGTGTACTTGCTGCCGTCGCTTTCGCGCAGCTCCATCACTAAATCCAAAAAATCTTCGGGATAATCGCCTTCAAACGCGACCACGAAATCCTGATCGTCGAGACCGAAACTATACGTCGTGTTCAGCTTGACGCTGGTGTACTTCACGCCGATTTGAATATGCTCGTCCATGATGCCCTGGCGCGTTTGCGGATGCAATAAATACCACTCGCGCGACTTGACGAAGGGATAGACGAAAATATATTTGCCGCGTCCGGGCTTGATGTGGGTTCGCAAATCCTCGTGTTCGGGATTGATTTTGTCCACGTACACACTGCGCTTGCTCATCGAAAGAAACGAGAGCGACGGGAGCAAGTACTTGCCGAGTCCGGTTTTGCTCATCGCGGTTTGCATTTGCTGCAGGCGTTCGAGCTTGTAGTCAATGCGCCACAGTAGAATGTCGTGTTCGGCACGAATGCCGATGCAGGAATACGGCACGACGACCGTGCCGCTGGACGAGTACTCCCGCACCGCCGCAACCCATTCAGCTTTATCTCCGGCGCGCTGTGCTTCAGGTAAGTGCCGCCACGCGGGGTCTAATTTGTAATACGAAAACGAGATGAACTGGCGCGGCGTGCGCTCTTTGTCATCGGGCAACGGAAAAGGTGAGGTGTGCGGTTTCATGAAAAGTTACTGAGAGTTTTTGAGTGAGGCCATGTCAATCACGAAGCGGTAATGCACGTTGCCTTTGATGGTGCGCTCGTAGGCTTCATTAGTCGACATTTTGCATCCTGCGCCACATAACCTGAAACTGGAATCATGGACTCCTTAAAGCACAGCTTTTAAATCACGACATTAAATCATGTGGCCGCAAATCTTACTGGTTCGCTTGTATTAACAGGACTAAGATTACAAGAATTGCGATTCCTAAAATTGAAAAAATGTAAAGTAGAAATGTGTTCCGGAATCTTTTTTGTGCTTCACGACAACATTGCTTCGCAGTGAAAATCGCTTCAACTTCTTCAAGGTCGGTCGTTTTTAGAAAAGCGTTTAAACGATCATGACTTGAATTGAATGGCCGATATGACCAAATGGCTTGAAATGCTTCAGGCGATACTTTGCGAACTTCATCGGACAATTTCGCAGAACAGCGGGCCGCGTATAGTAGAGTCTTAATTCCAAATGCTATCCCGCAGGCTACAACCACAAAGAACGCCAAAACTATTAATAGGCTGCCATCCATTATGCTTGTCATCAGATTGCAAATTCATCGCGGCGCAATATCATAGCCCTGACTAAATCACGACGTTTATCATGCGTCCCGGCACGATGATGACGCGGCGCGGTTCTTTGCCTTCGAGATGCGAAGCGATTTCTTCGAGTGCGACGGCGCGCAGAGTACTCTCGTCGGCGTCGGCGGCCACCGTGATTTTGCTGCGCAGCTTGCCGTTGATTTGTATCGGCAACGTGATTTCATCCTCGCGCGCGATGGCTGCATCGGCTTGCGGCCACGTCGCCTCATACGCCGAGTACTTGTAGCCGATCTGTGATAACAGTTCATCCGACAAGTGCGGCGCGAACGGCGACAAACACAATAATAAGTTCTCGACGGCTTCGGCATAAACCGGCGCGCTGACTTTGCCGGAAAATTCCTGCAAGTTGTTGATGAATTCCATCATCGCGGCAATCGCGGTGTTCATCGAAAACCGCTCGATGCCGGTCCCGACTTTGCCGATCATTTGATGCGTCTTGCGCCGGAGTACTTTGTCGGCCTCACTTGTGCTTTCGCCAATCGAGTTTTTCCAGTTCGCATCGAACGGCTGTGCCTGGCACAAGCGATGTACGCGCTCCAAAAATCGAAACGGCCCGGCGAAAACTTTATCGGATTCTTTGTCCCACTCGGCGTCCTGCTCAGCAGGGCCGAGAAACAAAGTCGCCAGACGCGTCGCATCAGCGCCCCATTTCGAGACGGCGTGATCGAGCGCCACGACGTTGCCCTTGCTCTTGCTCATCTTCTCGACCTTGCCGGTTATGTCGGAATACATCGTTACCATGCCCTGCGTGAAGAGGCGCGGGAACGGTTCATCAACCGGGCTTAAACCGAGATCGAAAAGTACTTTGGTGAAAAAGCGCGCGTAGATGAGATGCATCGTGGCGTGCTCAACGCCGCCGACGTATTGATCTACCGCCATCCATCGTTCAACGTCTTTCATCTCGAATGGAGTACTCGTGGCGTGTGGCGAGCAAAAGCGCAGGAAGTACCACGACGAATCCACAAAGGTGTCCATCGTATCGGTTTCGCGCCGCGCCGCTTTGCCCTCTGAATCAGCGACGTGTTGAAAACTTTCCGATTGGGTCAGCGGGTTGCCGTGACCGGTAAATTGAACATCGGTCGGCAGCAGAACCGGCAATTGCTCTTCCGGTACGGCTTCGATAGTCCCATCTTCGCGGTAAATCACTGGAATCGGACAGCCCCAGTAACGCTGACGCGACAGGCACCAGTCACGCAAACGATAATTGATCGTGCGCTTTCCAATACCGCGCTCTTCCATGAACTCGGCGATTTTGGTTTTGGCGGTTTGTGAATCGAGACCGGAGTACTCGTCGGACGCGACGAGTACTCCCGGTTCGGTGAAGGCGTTCTTACCCTCACCCCCCAACCCCCTCTCCCGCTGCGCGGGAGAGGGGGAGCTAATGTTGGAGTCCTCCCCCTCTCCCGCTGCGCGGGAGAGGGGGCCGGGGGGTGAGGGTTCAATCACCCATTTAATCGGCAAATCATATTTCTTGGCGAACTCAAAATCACGTTCGTCATGCGCCGGCACCGCCATCACCGCGCCGCTGCCGTACTCGCTCAAAACGTAATTGCCAATCCAGATTGGCACGTCTTCGCCGGTCATTGGATTGATGCAATAGGCGCCGATGAACACGCCTTCTTTGGGCGGATCGGGATTATCTTTTTGCGAGGCGGCGCGCGCGCGAAACTCCTGCACGCCTTGCGAGTACTCCGTGCCTGCCGTCAACTCATCAACGAGCGCGTGACTGGGCGCCAGCGTCATATACGTCACGCCGAAAACCGTGTCCACGCGCGTGGTGAAAACCTCGATTTCGCCGTCTCGATCTTTCAAAGGAAAGCGAAACGTGACGCCTTCGCTGCGCCCGATCCAGTAGCGCTGCATCGTCTTGACGCGCTCGGGCCAGTCTTCGAGTTTGTCGAGGTCATCGAGCAGGCGCTGCGCGTACTCGGTGATTTTGAAAAACCATTGCGTCAAGGGCTTTTGCTCGACGACATCGCCGCTGCGCTCGCATCTGCCATCCTTGACTTGCTCGTTGGCGAGGACAGTCTGGCAGCCGGGACACCAGTTCACGTTCGCGGTGCGACGCTCGGCCAAGCCTTTCTTGAAAAATTGCAGGAACAGCCACTGCGTCCAGCGGTAGTACTCCGGCTTGCAGGTGGCGATCTCGCGTGACCAGTCGAAGGAGATGCCCAATTTATCGAGTTGCTCGTGCATCCGCGCGATGCACATGTCCGTCCATTCGGCGGGATGCACCTGATTTTTAATCGCCGCGTTCTCGGCGGGCAGACCAAACGCGTCCCAGCCCATCGGGTGCAGGACGGCATGGCCGGTCATGGTGCGATAGCGCGCCACGACATCGCCGATGGCGTAGTTGCGCACATGCCCGACATGCAAATCGCCCGATGGATAGGGGAACATGTCGAGATAGTAGAATTTGGGTTTGTCCGAATCCTGCGGCGTGGCGAACAGTTTTTTTTCTGTCCACGCGCGTTGCCACTTCGGTTCGATTTCGGAGGGGTTATATCGTTTGTCTTCGCTCATTTTTTGCTTTGCGTTGTCGGTGTCTTAGCGCGAGGTTCCTTTTCGGGAAGTGCGTTCTCGAATCCCCAGTATAAAGCCCCCGTCAAAATCAGGACGAAAAGCCCGGCATAGAGCAGCGCGAATTTTTCTTCGCGGGTGTATTTGAAATGCCGGTAATTCGGGATCGCCACGCCGAGAGCGATGAAAGGCAAGCCCGGCAAAGCCGGCATTCGCGGCACCAGAACGATCAATAAAAGCGCCATACAGACTAAAGGCACGACCCATTTAATCGCGCTCTGCCAGTTGAGGCCGAGATAAAACAGCGCGCCAAAGAGCAGTCCCAAAAACAAATAGTCGCCGATGCCGATGTCGGGCAGAGAAATATTGAAAGCCGAACTGGTCGCTGCGCCGAGTTTGGGGCCGCTGGTCATGGCTTTGGCGGCGATTTCCGGCCTCTTGGCGATGACCTGTGCCACGATGCCGCCAAAGAGTACGCCCCAAATATCAATCAACGCGATGACGATGCAAATCGGGCCGAGCATGTTGGGCGTTTGAATCATGCGCGAAGCGATGTTGCCGGCGAATACGCCCAGACACAGCAGCGCCATATCGGTCAGAGTACTCAGCGCGATTAGCTGAAAAAGCTGGAATCCTTCCGGGCGCGTTTTAGAATGACGGATCGCCGTCACGATGGGCTTGATTAACGTCGGCACTACGAAATTATCCAGCGCCAGCCATACCAGCAGGGCGAGTACTCCCCACGCCAGCAAATGAGGAATCGGAAGTTTTCTGCGTGCCACGCAAACCGCGAAAAAAACCACGACACAGACATAGGCGAAAGTCAGGGCGACCGCGCCGCCAATGGCGGTAGCGCGGTTGGGAATACTGAAATACGGCGCCGCTAAATTAAGAATTAAAAACGCCGTCAGCCAGAAAAAGGGTGAGCCGGTGAGCGGGTGAGCCAGTAAGCGCGCGGTCGCTGATTCGCCGTGATGATGGTTGGTCTCTTCGTTTGGCACGCCAAGATTATAGCGAGAAACGTTTATAGCGAGAAACCGGCGCGCTCGGCGTCGGCGGGCGTATTGACGTTGGTCAGGAATTTTAAATCCGCATCGAACTCGCGCAGTTCGCCTTCTTCGACGAATTGCAGGCGCAAAGAGGCGAGTACTCGCTCGGCGCTGCGCACGCGTTCGTTTTGCATTTCGCGTTTGATAACCGGCAGGCAAGACGGCGTGTAAATCGCGTGCAAAGTTTCCATGCGCCCTTTAACGCGCGGCGCGAGGACATCAATAGCACGCTCATGATTTTGGAAGCGCGCGCATAAAAACGTGATTACATCAGCGCGCAGAAACGGCAGATCGCAGGCGACACAAAACGTAGGAGATTGAAAGTACTCCAGCGCCGCATGAATCCCGTCGAGTGGCCCCTTGCCGGAAAAGGTATCAGGGATTAAAAGGAGTTGAGCGGCGTGGGCAATATCATGGCTTCGTGCCACGACGATGACTTCTTCAAAGAGCGGGCGGAGTACTCGCGCCACGCGTGTGATGAGAAATTCGCCGTCGAGACGGAGCAGCGCCTTGTTGCGTCCCATCCTTTGCGACGCGCCGCCGGCGATGATCGCGGCGCGTGAAACCGGGCCGGGCATGCGATGATTCAATGCACCAGAGGACGCGGGCGAGCCGGGGCCGCTTCCTTCCATTCATCCACATCGTCAGGCTCATCAGGCTCATCCTGCTCGATCTCATCCAGCATCGAGTACTCCGGCCCGTCGTCTTCACTGGTATTCATTTCTTCAACGTGACGCGACTTGTGTTCGCGCGTGAAAACTTTGCGCTGCAAATAAAACGCGTAGGCCAGAGTCATCACGAAACACAACTCCGTGATTTCGGAGAGGTGGTAATCCTGCATGGCCTGGAAGTCGAGAAACTCGGCCATGCGCAGGACTTGCAAAAGCGCGAACATCACGCTGGCGATGATGAGCAAACGCCACGTCCTGCCGAACTCGCCGGTGCGCAGCAGCTTGTACATGTCTATAGCGAGAACCGCCGCGATGACGCTGAAACCGAAAGAAAGAAATGAAAGTACACCCAGAGTCGGAGCGCTGCCTTGCATAAGTACCTCGATGATCGCTAAGCGATAAGTTCATTATTCCATAAACGGCTTTTGGCGATTAGTCTCAACTCAGCTTTTCGATGCCACCGGCCAGCAGGGGCGCGACGAGTACTTGGTAGCCATCGTGCAGCGCGGCATCCTCGCAGATTTTCTGCGCGGCGCTCTGCGCTTTGGCTTCATTTTCAAAAAGCCCGAAACTGGCCGCGCCGCTGCCGCTCATCTGCGCGCCCAGCGCGCCGTGCTTTTTCAAGAGAAAACCCGGCAATTCGACATCAATACCCAATGCCTGAGCCGCGCTTTGCAAATCATTGCCCAAACAAGTGGCTGCCGCCGCGAGGTTTTTTCCGCGTATCGCTTCTATCAACGCCGGAGTACTTCTTTTCGTGCTCTGGTTCATCTCATCAAAGCGCCCATAGACGGCGGGAGTACTCGCGTGTTGGTCGGGGATGAGGAGAACGACCGCGCCTTCGAGCGGCGGCAGAGTACTCAATCGCTCGCCGATGCCTTCCATCAGGACGCAGCCGCCTTTTAAAAACAGCGAGACATCGGCGCCAAGTTTCGCGGCGAGCTGATGCAGAATTTTTTCATCGAGATGCGAGCGATAAAAATCATCGAGCGCCAATAAAGTCGCAGCGGCGTTGGCGCTGCCGCCGCCCAGGCCGGCGCCGGTCGGGATGTTTTTACTCAGTGAAATATGAGCCGGATGCCAATCGGCCATTCCAACAATCGGAACGCTGTGCCGATCAATGTAATCGAACCACGCGCGCGCGGCTTTCAAGCACAAGTTATCATCGGCTGCTAATTCCGGCACATTGCAAGACAACGAGAAACTCTCGGCATCGCTCGCCTCAAAACGCAATTCGTCGTAAAGCCCGATGCAATGCACCACGCTTTGCAATTCGTGATAGCCGTCGGCGCGCAATCCCGTAACATCGAGCGATAAATTGATTTTGGCGGGCGAACGATAGATAAGCATTAGAGTACTTTGATCAACGGCCAGTCGTGCGTGAGAGATTCGAACTCGTCGCGAAGGAGCGAGAAAATCAATTCGTCGCGCGGCGAGCCGTCGGGCGCGAGGACGCTGCGGCGCAGGCAGCCTTCATACTGAAAATTACAACGCTCGATGACGCGCCGGCTGCGCTCGTTTTTGGAATCGCAGCGAATCTCGACGCGCTGCGCTGCGAGATGATTAAAGGCGAAGCGCGTGATGCCGCGCACGGCTTCGCTGATGTAGCCTTGCCCGGAGTACTTGCTTCGACACCAGAAGCCGATTTCAAATTTCGGAATCTCCCAATCAATGCGATGTAAGCCGCTGCATCCAACCAACTCGCCGTTTTCCTTCGACCACAAGCGCCAGTACAATTCCTCGCGTGTCAAAAACTTGGCGTGTGCCTCGCGCGAATGGATTTCCGAATTTTCGACCGTCGGCGCCGGATGCACCCATGGCATCCACGGCTGTAAATCTTTAAGCGATTCCAGAATCGCGGCGTTGAGAATTTCGCCTTCATTGGGTTGCGGCGCGCGAATCAATAAACGCTCGGTCTCGAACGCGGTCGGCACTTCACGCAAAATCGGTTTGGTCACGATTGGCTTGGTCACGATTGGCTTGGTCATCACAGTGATTTTGACAGGCCGTGAGCCAGCGCGGCGAATTCCTCCAGTGATAAAGTTTCGCCGCGCCGCATCGGATCAATGCCGATTTCCTGCATGGCCGCAGTGAGTACTCCCTTATCCGCGACGACTTCGCGTAGCGTGTTCGCGAGTTGCTTGCGCCGCGTCGAAAACGCCGCGCGCACCACGCGCCAGAAGAATTTCTCGTCCGGTAGTTCGACGCGCGGCTCGCTTCTTAAAACGATGTGAACGACCGACGAGGAAACTTCCGGCGGCGGCCAGAACGCGCCCGGCGCAAGATGAAACACGATTTTGGTTTCGCCCCAGAGCTGCGCCATAATCGCCATCGGGCCGTAGGCCGGAGTACTCGGCGCGGCGACCAGACGCTGTGCGACTTCGCGTTGCAGCATCAAGGTCGCGCTTTGCAAATGCGGTCGCCAGTCTTCATAAACGCGGCGCAAAAACGGTTTGGAAATAGAGTAGGGTAGATTCGATAAGACCTTCACCCCCGCGTCCGGCAGCGGCAGAGTACTCCACTCCACCTGTAAGGCATCGCCGCAAATCAAATTCAGATTGGTCGCGCTCAAGCCCTGTTGCAAGTACTCATATAAGGCGCGGTCTTTTTCCACCGCGACGACACAGTGCGATTCTTCGACTAAGCGATGCGTCAGCGCGCCCAGTCCCGGCCCGATTTCGAGAACCGTGTCGCTCGAATTTAACTGCGCCGCGACAAGGATTTTCTCCCGCGCGTTTTTGTCGGTCAAAAAATTTTGTCCGAGCAGGCGATTGGGCGAGGCGCCCAGCCCATCTAAAATTGCGCGCGCGGCGCCACGTGTGGCCGGATCGGAGTACTCCATAAGCGAACCGAGTTTAACGCGCTCACTTGATATAATGGGTTTTCGTGTTTTGGCGAAGATTTATCATAGGTTCAATAATCGGAGTACTCGGCCTGTCGGGTTGTGGTCGCCCGGCGAGTTTGCCGCAACACGCGCCGCCTTTGCGCGAAGGCGAATTGCCGCGTCTCACCGTCATCGCCGGCGGAACACAAAGTTACTGGAACGAAGCTCGACGCGGCGCCGAGGCGGCGGGCAAGAAACTCGGCGCGCAAATCATCTGGAAAGTCCCATCAGGCAGCGATCTCGTTGCGTCGCAACAAAAGTTGGTGCGCGACGCGATCAATAACTCGCATGGTGTAATACTCGCGCCGCTCGATTCCACGGAATTGATGCAACCCGTCGGTGAAGCCACGCGCGCCGGCCTCGCCGTCGTCGTCTTCGACCGCGACGTATTCACGATTCAAAACAAACTTTCGTTCGTTCATAACGATGACGAAAAAATAACGGCTTCGATGCGACCCGACTATTACGAAATGGCGTATCAAAGCGTGAAGGCGATTATAGACTATCGTGCGTTGAACACGCCGCCGCGCGAAATCAAAGTCCCGCCGCGCGTTGTAAAATCATTAACCACAGATGCACACCGATGAACACGGATGTACTTTAAAAATATCCGTGTTCATCGGTGGTTCAGGAAAAGGAGTACTCATGCCGGAAACGATGCAGGCCGCCGTGTTGCACGGCATTCATGATTTGCGTGTCGAAAGCGTCGCGTCGCCTGGTGCGCCCGCGCCCAACGAAGTGCAAATCCAAATCAACCGCGTCGGGATTTGCGGCTCGGATGTGCATTACTGGCAACACGGACGCATCGGCGATTTCGTGGTGCGCGAGCCGATGATTCTCGGCCACGAATGCGCCGGCACGGTGGTTGAGGTCGGAACCAATGTCACCAATCTCGCGCCCGGCCATCGCGTCGCTATCGAGCCGGGCGTGCCGCGCTTGAGTACTCCGCTCTCGCACTATTACATGAAAAAGGGCGAATACAATTTATGCCCCGATATTTTCTTTTTCGCCACGCCGCCCGATCACGGCACGTTTTGCGAAACCATCAATCATCCGGCGGATTTTTGTTTTAAATTGCCCGACGGCGTTTCGCTGGAAGAAGGCGCGATGATCGAGCCACTTTCCACCGGAATCTATGCCGCGCGCGTCGCACCAGTCACGATGGGCGATACCGTCGTCATCACCGGCGCCGGGCCGATTGGCCTGATGAACGTACTCACCGCGCTGGCGGCGGGCGCGTCGAATGTAATTGTTTCCGATCCGGTCGAGGCGCGATTGAAAGTCGCCCGAAAAATCGGCGCCACGCACACGATTTCCGGTCACGCCGATGAATTGGAGCAGGCCGTCCTCGAACTGACCGACGGGCGCGGCGCTGATGTCGGGATCGAATGCGCCGGCCATCCCTTAGCGCTCAATGCGGCGATCAGCGCGATGCGCGCCGGTGGAACGGTCGTACTCATCGGTATGCCGCCGGGCGATACGGCGACCATTAATATCAACGATCTCATCGTGCGCGAAATTAAATTGCGCCCGATTTTCCGCTACAACAATACGTTTCCCACCGGCGTGAATTTACTGGCTTCCGGCAAGGTCAACGTCAAGCCGCTGCTCTCGAAAACTTTCACGCTGGCCCAGGTTCCTCAGGCGTTCGAGTATGTGGTTGCCAATAAAGATACCTGCGTCAAAGCCATCGTCGAAGTGAGTTGAATCCAGTCGGCAGGAGGTAGGCGGCAGCGGCAGTCGGCAGTAAACAGCGGAAACGCAAAAGCCGGAGTACTCTTTCAAGTACTCCGGCTTTTCAATAATTCAAACTGTCTCGTGCCGCTGCCGCCTGCCTCCTGGATTCAGCGTTGCTGCAATCCCGGATCGCCATACGGATCGGCGTCCGAGGATTCGATTTTGCCGTAAGCGGCGTTGCTGGCCTGTTGTCCGGTCGCGCCCGGGTCGCCGTAGGGGTCTTCGTCGGAAGAAGCGATATTGCCTGCACCGACGTTAGTCGCCTGCTGGCCGGTCGCGCCGGGATCACCATAGGGGTCTTGATCGGACGAGGCGATGCCGGAGAAATCCTGACCCGACTCCTGGGCGTGTTGCCCGAACAGGCTGCCGATGCTGTTGATCAAACTGCTGGGATCATAAGTCGGGCCGGGCGTGTTGGGCGAAGAGTGGTTTTGGATTTGTCCGGCGATTTGCTGGAAGAGTAAATCGAGTGGGTTCATGTTGACTCCTTCGTCATGGACTTCGTCAGGGAATGGACGTTATTGAACGACCGTCGTCGCCGGCACGGTGTCGCTGTAGTTCGAGTTCATGCCCGGCCCGTAGCCGCCGAAGCCGCGTCCGGTATTCTGGTTGTTATAGCCGGCATAACCCGAGTACTCCTGCGCTTCATCGGGGGAAACCTGAACCGGCTGCGCGGGCGGCGAGACCCATTGAAAACTGCCGTCTTTCAGGTTGCGATAGTACACGCGGCCCGTGCTCTTGGAGATGAAGTACTTGCCTTCCGGCCCTTGCTGCGCTTTGGCCGCCTGATGCCGGCGGTACAGGTAATACAACGCGGCGGCGCCGGCCAGCAGCACGAGCTTCTGCTTGGTGGACATGCCCTGCTTGGGCTGCATCTTTGGTTGCGTCCTCGTCATAGTGGGCGGTGGCGGCGCGGTTTCTTGTGGCGCACCACCGCCTCCGCAACCGGCCAAGAGCGGCGGCATGACGAACGAAGCGCAGAGGAAAAGCGCTAACGGCTTGGCGGCTTTGCTGTTTTCGACCTGGTACATGATGTTTCTCCTTGTGGGAATTTGTGGGCGATGAAAACGGCTTTGAAAGCGACGCGCCTTTAGCAAGTACAGTGCCGCTATAATCAAAGGGATGAAACCACCAGAAATCAATAAGACAAGCGAATCAAATCGTCACGCCGCGCGTCGCCGGCTCAGGGATGGAGCACTCGCGGCGGGCGCGGCACTGGGCGCCATCGCCGCCGTCAATACTATCATAGCATGGAACACGCCGCCGCTGGGCGGGCGGCTGGGTGGCGGCTTCAATCGCTATCCGGCGCGCTATGGTGACATGGCGTATTTTGTGACCGGCTCCGGTGCGCCGCTTCTCTTATTGCACGCGCCGCGCGCCGGAAATTCGTCCGTCGAATGGGCAGAAAACTATGAGGCGTTAGCACGGCATTTCACGGTTTACGCGCTGGATTTTTTGGGTTGGGGGCTTTCCGACAAGCCGCGCCACATTCTGCGTAGCGATGATTACGCCGAGCAAATCCTGCATTTTGCTCAGGACGTGATCGGCTGCGATGCGAGTACTCCCTGTGCCGTCGTCGCGTCCGGCGAGTCGTGCGGTTTCGTCTTGATGGCCGCGCGTGAAAGGCCCGAACTCTTTTCCCGCTTTGTTTTGATCTGTCCGACGAGTGAGGAGTACTCACTGGAAGAAAAGACGGATGCTCGTCTCCACCCGTTGTATCAACTGCTGACGCTGCCAATCGTGGGCGAAGCCCTGACCAACTTGTTGACTTCGCGCGCGCGCCTTGAGAGCGAGGCGCGGCGAGAGTTGTTTTTCGATAAAACGCAGGCCGCCGGCGGATTTATCACTCGAACCCACGTCGCTGCCCATCAGCCGGGCGCATCACAGGGCATCGCGGCGCATCTGGCCGGAGTACTCAAGACGCCGTGGCGCGAGGCATGGAGTACTCTATCGGCGCCGGCGCTTCTGGTGTGGGGACGCAACGCCATCAATAATGGATTCGAGACCACGCCCGAATGGTTGGCACTCAAATCGGACGCGGATTTGGAAGTCTTCAGTGACGCTTTACGATTGCCACACGTCGAGCACGCTGCCGATTTCAACGCGCGGATTTTACAGTGGCTCCTGTAGGGGCGCGACTCATCGCGCCCGTTTTAATCGCACCTACGTTTAGTCCGAGATCACGCGTCGTCCCATAATCAGACGCAGCGCGAGTACAAACAGTGCCGCGCCGATGACCGCCCATACGACGGCGAACTTGGTGCCGCCGACGTTGACCACAAAAAAGACCGGCAGTTTCAAGCCCTGCTGAATCCATTTGCCGAGCAGCGCGCCGACGAAACCGATCACGATGCTCATCGCGCAGCCCGGCGTCGAATAGCCGCCGATGGCCTGGCCCAAAGAGCCGATGATGCCGGCGACCAGTAAGAGCAACAAAAATTCAACGATTGTCATGTTTCTCCTTAGGAGGCAGGAGCAGCGGCACTAAGCAGGAAACGGCGAGTACTCGCGCGACTGCACTGCCTCCTGCCGCTGCCTCCTGTTTACTGGTTCGTCAATTCGCGCGCCTTCTGGAGTACTTCGTCGTAGTTCGGTTCCTGCGCGATTTCGGGAACGATTTGCGCGTAAGCGATTTTGTCGTCCTTGCCGACGATGAAGACACTGCGCGCGTTGGCGCCCAGCGGCTCGGCTATATACAGACCATACGCCTGTCCGAAGGTGTTGCCTTTATAATCGCTGAGAAGTTTCATCTTCTCGACGCCCTCGGCGCCGCACCAGCGCTTTTGCGCAAACGGCGTGTCCACGCTGATGGTGTAGGCCACAACGTCAGCGGGCAAGTTATCAATCTCTTGATTGAAACGCTTGGTTTGAATCGAGCAGACCGAAGTATCAATGCTCGGCACGACTGACAGAATGCGTACTTTGCCGGCATCGTCCGAGAGTTTGACTTTTGAAAGATCGTTGGCGACGAGTTCGAAATCGGGCGCGGCGTCGCCGGCTTGCGGCGGCTCGCCACTGAGGTTGACGGGGTTGCCTTTGAGGGTAACGGTGGATGCCATTATGTTATGCTCTCCTGATAATTTTTTGATTTGTGAAGTTTCGCCGAGTTTGGCATAGCTTCTTCCATGACACAAGAGCCGCTTCCTGCCACGCCGAGTACTCCCGATCTTGAAGCGATGCTCGCCCATCGCGAGCGCCAGATCGCGGCGTTGCGGCGCGTGGGCGAAGCACTGTCCTCACAGCTCAAGGCCGACGACGTAATTCGCGAGACTCTGGCCGTCGCCATCGAAGTACTTGAAGCCGACGCCGGCTCGTTGCAGATGTATGACGCCGCGACTGATTGCCTCGTCTTCCGCTTTGTTGCTTCGCCCGCCGATTTGCATCTCATCGGCTTGAGTACTCCGGTCACCAAGGGCATTGCCGGCAAAGTCTTTCGCAGCGGCGTTCCCGATCTGGCCGGGCAGGTGCAAAGCCGCGAGGAATTCAATCCCGACGTGGATCAGAAAAGCGGCATCACCACCAAGTCCATGCTGACCGCCGCGCTCAAGCGCCCCGATGGACAGCCTGTCGGCGTCATCCAGGTACTCAACGCGCGCAACCGCTTCGATGAGCATGATCTCGAAGTTCTTGAAGTACTCGCCACGCAGGCCGCGACCGCCATTGAAACCGCAAGACTCATCGAGCAGGCGCGCAAAGCCGAAATCGTCAACATCATCGGCAACATTTCACACGACATCAAAAACATGCTGACGCCGATTCAATCCGGCGTGTGGACGCTGCAAGCCTTGCTCGAAGATGCGAGTACTTCCATCGCCACGATTTGCAGTGAGTGCCCGGCAGACCAATCGTGGGGCGAAGAAATTATCGCCGCAATCACATCGCTGCGCGAAGAGTACCCGTGGATCTCCGACTCGGCCATCGAGGCCTCGGAGCGCGTGCAAGGCTTCACGCGCGATCTGGCCGACGCGGTTAAAGGCGAACTCGCGCCGCCGGTTTTCGAGATGGGCGATCTCAATCTCACCGCGCGCGACGTCGCGCGCTCTTTGAAGCTCGTCGCGGAAAAAGCCGGCGTGCAATTAAAACTCGAACTCGATCCAAATTTGCCGCCGTTTTCTTTTGACCGCAAGCAGATGTACAACGCAATCTATAATCTGGCGAACAACGCGATTCCCGAAACGCCCGCCGGCGGCAGCGTCACGATTCGCACCACTCCTGACGGCGCAGGCGGAGTACTCCTTCAGGTGCAGGACACCGGCAAAGGCATTCCCGAAAACGTGCGCGCAAAACTCTTCACCGAGCAGGCGATTTCGACCAAGCCGGGCGGCACTGGCTTGGGTACGCGCATCGTCGCTGGCGTGGTCGAGCGACACGATGGAACGATCATGGTCGAAAGCGAGGAAGGGCGCGGCTCGCCGTTTTCGATCCGTTGGCCGAACCGTCGAGAAGAAATGCGCCACGGTTGAGCAGCCCCCATACTCTATAATCCGGCTGAACTCGCTGAACTCGAAAACGGTGATGAGCGCGCCCTGGCCTGGTATCTTCACGCCGAGCGCATTTTTAGCGAGTTGCAATCTCCCTACGCCGCCGCGCCGCGTGACATGATAGACAAGCTGCGCGAGCGTTTGAGAGAAGAGGAGTACTCCGCGCTCCGAGAGCGGGCTGGGGGGCGGCGTGGGAAAAGTACTGCTAAACGCAGGAAATACGTTGGAGCACGGGTCGTTCCTCAGAGTAGGGTCGTATTATTTTCGGCTGAACCAAACAATTATGACGCCCCGACAAATCGCGGCTTTGGCCGTGCGAGTACTCGCGCTGTATGTGCTATTCGATGCGATCAAGATGATGTCATCACTCATCTATTTTTATTATGCCGGCGCATACGGTATTGGGAGTACTTTACCGACGGGTTCTATGAACCTTATGCAAACGAAAGCTATGAGTGTTCTGGCTCAATTTTTGTTGCTTGCCGGATTCGCCCTATTCCTGTCGCTTTTCGCTGATGGCCTTGCTGCTCTGATGGTGAAGAATGACGTGCAAGCAACGCCTGTAGAAAGAGTATCAGGTATCGAGATTCAAACGATTGCCTTTTCTGTTATCGGACTTTTTGCCGCGTTTCAAGCGTTGAGCCAGTTGTTCTCGCACCTGTTATCTCTGTTCTATGCATCAAGACTTGGGAGTCCAGATTTCGCACCTGGAGAACTCGGGGCAATTTTAGGATCGCTGATAATGTTGATCCTCGGTTCCTACTTTATTTTCGGCGCGCGGAGTTTCGTGAAATTTGTTCGTTCGGCGCGCGATATTGGCCGTGATCCAAACTTTGTCGATGAGCCGTGACGCGGAGCCGGTTATACTTCCCGCCGTGAATTCGCCCTCTGTTTTTCCCGATCAGAGTACTCTGGCCGCAACCAATGGCATCGCGTCTAATGAGGTTGTTCGCGCGCCGGAAGTCTCGGTCGTGATTCCGGTTTTTAACGAAGAAGAAAACATTGTCGCGCTGCATCAAAAGCTCGATGCGGCTTTGGGCGCGCTGGGACTTTCCTACGAGGTACTCTATGTGGACGACGGCAGCCGCGACCGGTCTTTTGAATTGCTTTCCGAAATCGCCTCGCGCGACGAGCACGTAAAACTCGTGCGCTTCCGGCGCAACTTCGGGCAGACGGCGGCGATGGCGGCGGGCATGGAGTACTCCACCGGGCGCGTCATCATCCCGCTCGATGCCGACGGGCAAAACGACCCCGCCGATATTCCGCGCCTCCTCGAAAAAATCGAAGAAGGCTACGATGTCGTGTCCGGCTGGCGTCTCAAACGCAAAGACAACACGATTCGCAAAATCCCGTCGCAAATCGCCAATCGCCTGATCTCCAAAGTCACCGGTGTCGCGCTGCACGACTACGGCTGCTCGCTCAAAGCCTATCGCGCCGACGTGATGAAAGACGTTTCGCTTTACGGCGAAATGCACCGCTTCATCCCGGCTTATGCCGCGATGGTCGGGGCGCGCGTGACGGAGATTCCGGTCCAGCATCACCCGCGCGTGGCGGGACAGAGCAAATACGGTATGAACCGGATTTTTAAGGTCATGCTCGATTTGCTGGTCGTGAAATTTCTCGGCGGCTACGGCTCCAAGCCGATTTATTTTTTCGGCGGCGCCGGGCTGTGGTCGGTCGGCATCGGCGCGCTGTTCTGGCTGATTGTCTTCGGGCGCAAACTCTTTGAGCAGGAACATCACATCAACCGCGACCCGCTGTTTTACATCGGAATTTTATTATTCGTGGCGGCGCTGCAACTGTTCATGATGGGCCTGCTGGCCGAAATGAACATGCGGATTTATTACGAGTCGCAGGGCAAGCCGCCGTATGTCGTGGCAGAAACGGTCAACGTTGGGGAGAAGACATGAAATTTTTTTTAATGAACCACAGAGGCACAGAGGCACAGAGTACTCTTGAGTTGGGTTTTCCCAGTTCAAGCTGCGCGCGTACTCTTTTAACCCTCGCCATTCTCTGTGCCTCTGTGCCTCTGTGGTTTAATAGCGCGTGGGCGCAACCGGCGCACGAGCATGAAAGCAAGGGTAACGCCGCCACCAATTATCTGTGGGAAAAATCCGACGAAGCCTTTCATGGCGGCGACTACGTTCGTGCCATCCAATGTCATAAGGGCATCGTCGCGATTGATCCGCATGATGTTGAGAGTTTCGCGGTCGCAGCGTGGCTGATGTGGAGCATCGGCAAAAAAGACGAAGCTCTATCGCACATCGAGCGCGGACTGCGAGCCAACGACACGGATTGGGAGATGTGGGACGAAGCCGCGCAGCATTACCAGTTGCAGGCCGGGCGCGACGAAGCCTCGCCGCTGCTGCTCAAAGCCAAAGACGCTTACGCGCGCGCCGTGCAGCTTCTGCCCGCCGATGCCGACCGGAACGATGCCCAGATGCTGCGCCGCCGCTTCGCGCACGCCGCCGATAAAGCCGGCGATCTGGAACTCGCGCTGGCGACGTGGAAAAAACTCGTCGAAGATTATCCCGATGAAGTCGTCAATAAAAATAATATGGCGCGCGTCGAGCAAAAAATCGCCGATAAAGCCAGCGAGAAAAAGCGCGCCGCCATGACTTATGGCGCCGGCGGCGTGGCGTTTTTAGCCATGATCGGCGTCGGCGCAGTGATACGCAAGCGCGCCGCAATATAACTCACCGCAAAGCACGCAAAGGGCGCGAAGAAAAATAATAAAAGTTCTTCGCGCCCTTTGCGTGCTTTGCGGTGGAACTTGACATGAAAATCGCAGTTATCGGCGGCGGGCCGATTGGCGTCGAGGCCGCACTTTACGGCGCCGTCGCCGGACACGAAGTACTCCTCTTCGAGCGCGGCGCGGTCGCTTGCAACATACGCCAGTGGGGACACGTGCGCGTCTTCACCGAATGGGGCCGCAACCGCAGTCCGCTCGCGGTGAAGTTGCTGCGTGACAGCGGAGTACTCCTGCCGCCCGATGACGAGTACTCAACCGGCGACGAACTGGCGCGCTATGTCGAAAACCTCGCCGCTTTGCCGCCGCTTCGCGGGCGCATTTTTTCACATACAGAAATACTCGCCATCACGCGTGAGCGCTGCCTGAAAAGCGATTTCCTCGCGCCCGATGGATTAAATACTTTGCCGCAGCGCGCCGCGATCCCATTTCGCGTTTTGTTGAGAGATAGAATCGGCGAGCGCGTCGAGCATTTCGATGCCGTCCTTGATGCGACCGGCGTGTACTCTTCGCCCAATTATCTTGGCAGCGGCGGCGCGCCTTGTCCGGGCGAATTGGTTTGCAAAAATCGCATTGATTACGCCTTGCCCGATGTCGCCGGTAAAGATCGCTCACGGTTTGCGGGCAGGAGTACTCTCGTCGTGGGCAGCGGCCACTCGGCGGCCTCGACGCTCCTCACCTGCGCCGAATTGATGCAAGAATTTCCCGCCACGAAATTAACATGGATTGTGCGCCGCGACGTGCCGCCGCACGGCGCGCCTTACACCCTCGTCGAAAACGAAACCTCCACCACGCGCGCGCGCCTGCATACTTTAGCCAACGCGCTCGTTCATCACCCTAACGTCACGTTTTTGCCGCGCACGGTGGTTGAAAAAGTCGAGCACGATGGCGGACGTTTCCGCGTCGAAGTCAGTACTCCATCCCGCCCCCAGCCCCCAGTCTCCAGCCTCCATGTTGATAACATTGCCGCCCACACCGGCTTTCGCGCCGATGCGGCGCTGTGGCAGGAGTTGCAGGTGAGTACTCATCCCGCAACGGGCGCGCCTTTGAAATTGGGCATCGAGCTGAACGCGCACAACGCGCGCGCTGGTGTCGGGCTTTCGACCGGTTATGCCGAAAAGCAGCCGGACGAGGAAGCCGCCGAAAAGCACGCGCACGACCGCTGGAATTTTTTAATCAACGACCCCGAACTGTTGCAAACCGGCGAGCCGAATTTTTTCGTGCTCGGTATCAAAAGCTACGGGCGCGACGCCGGGTTTCTGATGCACAACGGCTTCCGCCAGGTGCGCGACATTTACAAATTGCTGTCGGGAAACGCTGCTCTCGATCTGTACGGTGGCGCGCTCGATGAGCCAAAAAACGAGCCGAAAAATGAGTCAAAAAATTAATGAGAAATTTTTATCACAGCTCTTGACGCCACTTTGCAAGTTCTGTAAAATGCCACACCGTGCGCCGCGCAAGTATGTAATTTATGCGGCGACGTGATGCCGATGTTAACGATAAATTCCCTTTACCCGACCCCGATGCGAGTTGCCCAACGGCAATTCGTCGCGCCCTCGTGCTTGCGTGGCAAGCGGCGTACTCATCGCGGCGGGAAGCAGCACAACGAGAAACGAAGAGGCTGGAGTACTCGCGTTCTGTAACCGACGACGCGCCTTAAATTCCAAATTCGATTTTTCGCCCGCTGCTGCGCTTTTGCAACAGCGGGCTTTTTTGTTTTAGATTTGAGATTTTGGATTTTAGATTGCCGATTGAAGATGATTCGGACTATTCCTTGTAATAACGATTTTTAATTTGCAACCCAAAATCAAGAAGGAGGTGAGATATTGATGGAGACTTTAGTGTTGGATAAAGCATTGGTGGAAAAACACTTCGCGCGTCTGGGCGCGCGAGTGCAAATTGTCCCTCCGCGCAGCCGATTTCGCCCGCAGTTCGGGATTGACATCGCTACCGATGCGCGAGGCGAGTACTTCATTGTCGAAGTGCCGCCCGCCGAGCGTCTCGAATTGTTGCCGCTCGAAGTACGTCCCGATTTGCGTCATTTGCTTTTGCTGGCGCGTCGTGACGCTGGAAACGCCATCGTCAAGGACAAATATGTGTGTGGCCACGACGAGCGCCATTGGTTCGTGGCCGGAGTGCAAAGCGAAGCGACGAGTGTGAAAGCGGCTCTCGAATCGCTGCGTCCGAACGGTTTGAATCATCTGCTCGATAATCGCGTGAAAACCAAAAATCGTTTGCGCCGCAAGAACGCGGTGTTCGTGCGACAGGGCGAATGGTTCTTCGTGCCGCAGCCGGATTTGGATGTTCCGGCCAGTTTGGTTTTGCGCCGCGAGCCGCTCTCGCGCGGTCTGGGCAGCAAACCGCACTGGTGCGAGGAGGTCTATCGGAACGGCGGCCAGACGGTTTACGTTTGCTCGCATTATTTGCAGGGTGTTTCGTCGCAGGAGTACTTTCGCATTCTTGAAAGTACGCCTAATGCCAAGCATTGGGGTTGGCGCGCGATGCAGCGCGACGCGCGAGTTTACGCACGCGGCAAGGTGAGCCACCCCGATCACAAAACGATTGGGCTTCCGTTCTGGCACGAAGTACTGATGAACGGCGAGCACCGTCGCGGCGTGGTGTTTCTGGACTAACGCGGAACGATGAATGATGAACGATGAATTAGGTTGCCGTTAATTCATCATTCATCATTCAAAATTCATCATTGGAAAAGTCGGGAGTGTCGTTCAACGGAAAGGACTTCGCGCTACGAACGCGAGGATGGAGGTTCGATTCCTTCCGCTCCCACCAAAACGGAGAATGTCTGCGGCGTAGAGAACCCAAATTCCTACGTTCCGCGATAGGCGCTCCGTAACTGGATTTACGGTTCGACTCCGTTAATCAACCACCTGTTAAGTGGCACCGTTTCTCTGCCGCGTCGCTTCACACATTCGGGCGGCCCTGCGAAGCGCGGGAGTACTCGGCTTCCCGCCGCGCGGATGGAAGCGATGTGGCAGAGAAACACAAAGTCGAAATTTTTTGGAGGAGGTGCAGTGATGAACTACGGCTGGAACTACCAGACCGGACGGCGCGAGTACTCGCGCGGCGCGGTCACGATCTACGAATACGAGCGTGGCCTGCTCTATCGCAACGGCAAATTCGAGCGCGTTCTCGAAGCGGGTCGCTACCGTTTGTGGGTATGGAATCGCGCCAAAATCGTGATCGTGGACGTGCGCCGCGCCAGCGCGCAGATCGCTAATCAGAAGCTGTTGACCAGCGACCAGATCACGGTCACGCTCAACGTCGTTGCTGATTACGAGATCGTGGACGTGGCGGCGGCGTTGCATCGCGTGGCGAATTACGCGACGCAGTTGTATGAAGATGTGCAGCTCGCGGCGCGCAACATTGTGGGCAGCGTGACGGTGGATGCGCTGCTGGAAAACCGCGTGGCGACCAACGCGCAGTTGCTCGAAGCGGTCGCGCCCACCGCGTCGGAGTATGGAATCAAAGTACTCGGCGTGGCGATCAAGGACGTGATTCTCGCGCCCAAAGTACGCGACTTGCTGATGAAGGAAGTCGAGGCGAAGCGACTGGCATCAGCGATGCTGATCGGTGCGCGCGAGGAAGTCGCGGCGATGCGCGCTTTGAGCAACGCCGCGCGCATGGCCGCCGAGAATCCTTCGCTCTTGCGCCTGCGCGAGTTGGAAGTCGCGCGCGGCTTCTCGCAGAACGCCGGCAACACCATCGTGATGGGACTGGACGCGAGTACTGCCACGTTACGCACTGGTGGTGCGAAAGTCGAATCACCAGTCGTGAGCGGCGAAAGCGACGAGGCATAACGTAGGGGCGCAGCCTTTCCAGCACAGTGGGATCCGAAGCTTGGAATTCACGTGACTTGAAGTCGCGGC
>JADMIO011006376.1_pt1 | contig 55809 bp, 49 predicted proteins | sample 8958161 | NCBI WGS metagenome assembly JADMIO01 (sample SAMN16585339, study PRJNA669376) | soil metagenome | isolation source: Crop rotation soil | place: USA: Cullars Rotation, Alabama | collected 2011
GCCGCGACTTCAAGTCACGTGAATTCCAAGCTTCGGATCCCACTGTGCTGGAAAGGGGTAAAGATTTTGAATACGTAAAAGCATGGAAAGGCAACGGCGGCATTTGTGCCAACGCCTACCATATTAAAGTAGCAGTGCGCGATGGAAAATCTTTTTGGCTGAGCAGCGGCAACTGGCAAACCAGCAACCAGCCCGCTGTTGATTTTACTGATGATATTAACCAGTTACCGCATTTTAACCGCGAGTGGAGCCTGGTAGTTGAAAACGAAAAGCTATCAGACATTTACTATAAGTTTATTGACTGGGATTTTGAGCGCAGCAATGAAAAGCCCGAAGCAGAACTGGCAGCGCTGCAATTGCCTGAGTTGTTTTTACCCGAAGAGGAACCGGAAATTGAAGAGGTAGCTAAATACCAGTTGTTTATACCTAAAAAACTGGTGTTTACCAAAAACAAACCGCTGCGCATACAACCGGTGCTTTCGCCTGATAATTATATTGAACAGGCATTGTCTATCATTAACTCAGCCACCAAAACATTGTATTTCCAAAACCAGTACATAAAAATTGGTGCCACGGTTACAGCAGAATACCAGGAATTGCTGACCACCTTAAAGGATAAGATTAATGACCCTAAAATGGAGGATACCGGTATTATACTGCGCAGCATGCGCACCGATGATGACCGCGCCATGCTGGAAGCACTGCAGGCCTATGGTTTTGATATGAGCAAAGTGCGCCTGATGACCAACACCCATACCAAAGGTATTATTGCAGATGGTGAGCGCATATTGGTAGGCAGCCACAACTGGAGCAATGCCGGTGTGCAGTTTAACCGCGATGCCAGCCTGCTTATTTATAATGATGCTGTAGCCCAATACTACCAGGATGTATTTTTGCACGACTGGGACCGCCGCACCAAAAAGCAACACAGCGAAGCCGATACTGAGGCGCCTTCAGGTGGCGATGATGAAGCAGCGCTGATAACCGACGGGCTTACCCCGGTTAACTGGCGGGATTACCTTTCGTAATTCAATTAGCTGACATAACCCTCTATACAGCGGCCCCTTTTCGGGGCCGTTTTTTTTGTTGCTTTTTAATTTCAGGCGTTTATAAGGTCGTTTGCATTTCTCCCGAAGCCCCGATCCGGGCTATCGGGACTTCGGCGCTGGAGCGTTCTCGTTTCCCCAGCGAACTCTGCCTGAAATGGATTTTGTTTCACGCAAAGAGCGCTGCAGAAGTTTCCAGGGTTTCGCTCCCCATGCTTCAATAACTATACCTGTTTCAGCAAAGACAAAAAGAAAAAGGCGAAGCTCGGAACCTTCGGCTTCAATTATTATAAGGGGATTTTGGATGGAAAGGGAGTATAAAAATATACACGTTGTAAGAATGTTACAATGGCTGCATTTTATCTTTCTCCAATTCGGCTACTGCTTTATTATAGTTTTCAAGTGCTTCTATAAACTCTTTATTGGCTAAATCAACCGTATGCAAATATTCTTTGTCAATTAGAAAGGCAGATTTTGCTTCTATCTCCAGCCTGATAGTAGCCCTGGTAACGGCCGCGTTTTTGGCCATTAATACATTATGAAGCTCTTGTAAAGTTTCCTCGCTCATAGGGTCATTTTAAAGATCGCAAATCTAAACCTATTAACGAGCGAGTAACTAAAATGTTCTATTATAATACAACATAATTAAGTTGATCCTCAAGAACTTACACAATTTAAAGATTTCATTACGCCAATTGCTGAAACACTTATATAATTTACCGATGCCACGGCTGGAGGTTTTGGAAATTCGGCGCATAGCATTTACCGGAGCAGATACCCCGGTTGTTCATTTGCCGGTTTCAGTAATCAGTTGTTTCGAGGCTGCTGTTTCGGGAGGAATACGGGGTTGTACCAGCGCAACACACCCGACATCGGTCATGCGACCTTCAACTTCTCCAAAAAACCCTACCTTCACGCCACAAAAAAATAACATGTTAAATAAAATATCTTTGTTGTGCGGAATAATGCTGGTGTTATTACTGGCAGCCTGCACCAAAAAAACCGATACTACCAATATAAGCACTACCCATTGTGTAGTTTGCAGCACGCGCGATAGCGCCACTGGCAACTACATTTTCAATAACGATAACATGTGCGGAACAGATGATGCTATTAACCTGCATAAGGTTGATTTGTATTACAGTCACCCCAGCTCATGCGCCCATATAGTAGCACAAAACCCTATGTATGGCGGCAGTGTTGATGAACAAACGGATGTGTGCGGCAGTGCCAGCGATATCAGTGCGGCACAAAGCGCCATGCAGCACCGCCATTCAGGTGATGACATTAATATCTATTATTACACCAAGGCACCTATAGTTCAGTGTGTAAACCAATAAGCCGAATGAAAAACATAATCATCATTATAACAGTACTTTTTGCAGTAGCGCTTACGCAGTGCAAAAAAGAAACTACCACCACTACCACCACACCCTTTAGCGGTACCGTTGCCTTCTGGACAGACCACGCCGAGGACAGCCTGAGTGTTACCTTTAACGGCGTTACCAAAGGCAAGCGCTTTAATGTGGCTGTTGATAGCACCAATTGTGGCAGCACCGGTATGGTCAGCTTTACAGCGCAGCCTGCGGGTTTTTATACTTACCACACCACCTTAGTAGGCGCCTCCGGCCCTGTTGAATACGGAGATTACTATCTTATCCGTAGCGATGATGGCGCCTTAGCTGTAGTTAGCGACAGCAATTGCATTAGCCGCAAAATTGCGAGGGGATTTTAAACAGTTGTCTGTTGTTTGTTGCCGGTTGCCTGTAAAAAGGACGAGAGCGTCCCGCCCCGAAACCTCGGGGCATCCGGGGGACGAAGGACGAGGGTGCTGAGTTTAAAGTTTAATGTTCAAAGTTTAACTGCCTAAAATCCTTAGTGGTAGTTGTGAAAAATTCGTACGCCTTTGTCGCTATATTTTCCCAGCATTTCCTGTAAGCTCAGTGCAGTTTGTTCGTCGTCCAGAAGTATCTCTACCGCTAAAGTTTCATTACCTAAATTAAAAACAAGATAGTTGCACCTGCCATCATAAGTTTGCGGATGTTTTCTTTTGTTTCTTCTCCACCAGGGTTCTTCCTTGCTTATTAACTGCCCCCAAAATCCCTTATAGTGATATTCAATTGATATTAATTGTTCAACATTGTGCGCCACAACCTTGCCATTGCTATACGTCAATTCAATTCCATCTTGATTCAGCTTAAGCCTATCTCTAAAAAAAGGATACAATAAAAAATAAATCCACAATTTCGATATTCCATACATTGAGCCAAAGAGGCAAATTAAACCGAGCAGACGAAATGGCATGGGCAAGAAACGAAAGAATAATGTAATAGCAACTGAACACGCAATTAGAAACATCAGGAATTTGACAGAACCTAAGCGCCTTCTCCAATCTATTCCTTTAGTATTGGCTTCAAGTTCTAATTTCGAATCACTCATTGCTCACAAATATGCTAAAATCCCTGTATTCATTTCCATTACGCTCTCTGTGTTCTTAGCTTAATATCCATTTTTGCTCTTTGCCTCCCGATATTTCGGGAATGCCTTTGTGTAACATGCATTTTTTGCCTTTTGCCTTTTGCTCTTTCATCGTCAAATAGTCATATCGTCACATTGTCAAATTTGCCTTCCCCGCCCTCAGTGGTCCGTGGTCTATAAAGTATATAAACTATAGCCCAAAATAACAGCAGGCTATAATATTCAGTTTAAATTCTGATTACTTTTGCATCGTTAAATTTCAAAAACGTTTCATGAGCCAGAATTTATTAGAAAGTTGCCGTAACTGCTATAAGGTTACGCTGCCTGAATGTCCCGAAACCATTGTATTGGTAGCGGGATTATTTGCCAACCGCTCTTACTACTGCAGGTTTACCGATAAAATGGGTAACCGCTACACCATAGCCAGCGGCACCGAAGCCCAGGGTAAACTGCTGATAACCGATTTATCACTCATTCAACCCTTATTAACTGCCGCCGGCGGACCTTTATTACTGGAACTATTTGCAACCGATACCACCTGCGCCCCAACCACCCTGCGCTTTTGCACCACTGATTACACCTGCGTGTTACTTGAATTTGTAGCAACAAGCGGTAGCGTTAATTCTACTCAATTAGTTCAATGTTGCGAATAGTTTTCAGTTTGGAGTTTCCAGTTTCCAGTTCCAGAATCTGGCTGCTCCAACTGAAAACTCTAAACTCTAAACTGTAAACTCATATTTCTAACACCAAACAATGATTGAACTCCTCGCATTCTCCCTCGCCGTTTCCTTATGCTGCATTACCATTCACATTTGCGTAGTATGGCCGGGCATGATATTTAATTGGGCTGAAAAATATTTACAGGTTTTACCGCATTACCTGCGCAAGCCGCTGTATGAATGTACTACCTGTATGTGCAGCATCTGGACACTCGCGTTCTGGTGTATTTATCCGCCGGCTGTTTCCATTGGCATTGCTCCTGTAATTATTACCGTGTTGATAACCGGAGCACTGAACACAATTTTTTGTTTACTTTTAAATGAAACCGATTATGGCTGCTGAGAAATGGTGGGAAGAAGGCTTAAACACAACGCTGTGGCACTTTGGCGGCCGCTGCCCAACCTGTGGCGGCATATTGAAATACCGCTACACCCGCGCCGATAAACCCGGCATGGAATTACAGATTTTCCCCAACAAAAGAACTTTCCGCTTGCTACAGGGCCCTAACCTGCTAATGGAAGCGCCCATTGAATTACTAAAGGAAAGGCTGGATGTTATTCAGTGAGCAGGAGGCAGTGAGCAGTATGCAGTGAGCAGCCAAAAGGCAAAGAGCAAAAACCCTAATGCCCTAATTGCCCAATATCCAAATAACCTAATATCCCAATAATCAGAATGACCCTCCTCAATAAACTTAAGGCGTTCCTTGCGCATAAAAGCGTTCCTTTCCCCCAAAGTAAACACATCATTAAACATGCCTTTACGGCGGGCGGGATTGATTATTATGAATTCGACACCACCGCCAACTTACCCTGGAAACGCGGGCTTAAATTCCTTGCTATATACAATGAACTGGATATGCGCTGCGACAGGTTTTTTCTTACCAAACATACTGAAGCAGTAGAGAACATTTTAACCAACAGCAAGAAAATTGGGTTGGATGAAATTGTGAAAATACGCCAGCTGAATGCGCAGTTAAAGGAACGCCTGAACTGGATTTACCACGAGGACCTTATTTATAAAGTAGCCAGCGTGGTATTTTTTGATGCTACTGAAAACCCCGACGACTGGGAATGGAAATACGCCTCGCAAAAAATTGAGCGCTGGAAAAAGCAGGGCGACGCAGCATCTTTTTTTTTGCACGAGCCAATACAGAGGTTGATACCCTTTTTAAAAGATGCAAACTTGAATATCCCGAACTATTCGCAGGTGCAAAAGGAGATAGACCATCAAATGTTGGAAAATATCTTCACCAGCTTGCCGCAGAACCAGAAAAAAGATTCTGTAAGCTATACACAGCGCTACTTCTTTCAGGAGATGAAACAAGGCTAAGCACTGTAACCGATACCATTTATGAGTTTTTCGGCAAACTGAACGAAAAACTGCTACAACAAAAAAATACTTCAACCAAACAAAGTGGCCGAACAGGTACTCATTGAATTTATTGGCGACACCACCAAACTGGAACAGGCATACAACGAGCTTAACCAGCTGGTGCAGAATTTTTCAAAACTCAACAAGCAATCGCTGGCAGACTTTCAGAAGGCGAATAAAGACGCCGCGGATTCGCTAAAAAACCTGAACCAGAATTTTGGCAAGGCCAGCACCTCAGCCGGCGATTTGTTTAACCAGTTTAAAGACCTGGATAAAAAAATACCATCGAAGGTATTGATGGATGCCAGCACCGGTTTGTTGGATTTAGCCAATGGAGCATTGGCAGCTTCTGCAGCCAACGGTGCACTAACCAAAGATTTGACTGCGCTAAGCAAGCAGTTACAGCAAACAGGTAAAAATGTTGCTGATAGCGGCGGCGGTTTCGAAACCTCTGGCGAAAAATTACTGTCGTTACAGGAGCAACTAAAAAAAACACCCGAAAGCGCCGAGGCATTAAAAAGCCTTACCGAAACACTTACGGGCATTAAAACCGCGCTTGACTTAACCAAAGAGTCAGCAGTACTTTTTGGCGGGCAGAATGAAACCATTAGTACCGCCGTAACAAAAGTTGAAGCAGCATTAAAGGCTGTAGAAGATGCGCAGGCCCTCTTAACCGAAAGCACTAAAGAAGGAACAGTAGCCAACAAAGCAGCGGCTGCAGCGCAGGCTCTTTACACATTTGCTGTGGGCGAGTCGGGTGGTGCAATGAAGGTGTTTCGACTGGCTTTTGCATCAACCGGTATTGGTTTATTGATTATTGCCATTGGTACCCTAATAGCCAATTGGGACAAGCTGAAGGAAGCGGTTAAGAGTAACAGCGAGGCTTTCAATAATTTCAGCAAAAGCCTGCTGGTGCTTACGCCAACTATAGGCGTTTTGGCAAAACAACTTCAACTGCTATACCAGTATTTTGATGACATACGCGCTGTTATGGGCGGTGTGGCCCAGGCTGCCGGTGTGCTTTTCAGCAAGCTGGGCGATGCCGTTGGCTTATTGTTTGAAGGCAATTTTTCAGGAGCGGCCAATAAGTTTAAAAACATTGGCGCCGAAATGAAGCAGGCCTTTGCCGATGGTATGAACCAAAAGAAGGTGGAGATACAACTGGATAAGGATATTGCAAATGCCAAAGATGTGCTTGCATTAGCCGAAGCACAGGGCAAAGGCGTTTACGAGGCCAAAGTTAAATACCTGAAACTTGAACTACAGGCATTAGATAAAAGAACACAGGATTACAAGATAAAGGAAGCAGAGCTTACCAAATTTATACTGGATGAACACAAAAAAAGAAATGATGATGCCGAAGCAAAGCGTATGGCTGATTTGCAGGATGAGGAAAAAGGTATAAATGCCAAATTAAAGCTGGTTGGAAATAATATTGAAGAAGAGAAGAAACTGCGTTATAAACAGGCAGAACTTGAACGCAGGATGATGGATGAAAACCCTAATGCAACAGAAAATGAGAAAGCAGATGCCCGGGCTGATTACCTGGCAAAAACGATTGAAATAGACAAGAACTATGCAAATGAGAAAAAGGCCATAGCAGATGCAGATAACAAAGCCTGGGAAGAGGTAAAACACAACCGCGAGCAGGATATTGAATTACAAAAAGCTTATAGATTAAGCCAGCAACAAATTGACGAAGAGTTTGAGGCCTATTCACAAAACAGGGTGAATGCTAATTACGACGATTTTGTAACCGACCTTAAAAAGCGACTTGATGCGCAAAAAGATGCTGATAAGGACTCAGTAAAACAAGCCCAGGAAACACAGGATAAAATAAGCCAGGTAAGTAAAGATGGTGCCAAAACTGAGGCGCAAATAGCTGAAGAAAAAGCTGCGGTAAAAGAAAAAAATGAAGCCAGCGCCGAAGAACAGGCCATAACCGGCAGCATTAAACTGGCACACGAAATAAGCGATGCCGTTTTCCAGGTTGAAGCAGAACAACGGCAGGCCAAATTAGATGCAGACCTGAAAGCGCTTGATGACAGGAAGCAGCGCGAACTGAGCAACAAATTTTTAACCGAAGCGCAGAAAAGTGCTATCGATAAAAAATACCGCAAAGAAGAAGCGGCTTTAAAATTAAAGGCCTGGCAGGCCGATAAACAGGCAAAAGTTATACAGGCAGTGATTAATACAGCCCTGGGCATTGCCAACGCCTTTGCAACAGCCCCCTGGCCCGTTAGCATTGCGCAGGCCGCATTGGCGGCGGCCAGCGGTGCGGTGCAGGTAGCAGTTATCGAATCTCAACCTACACCACAGTTTGCCAAAGGAACAAAAAAGGCACCCGCAGGCTTTAAATGGGTTGGGGAAGCAGGCCCGGAGCTGATAAACGATAAGGGCGGCTACGCCATTATATCGCATCCTGATAGCATGAAGTTATTGCAACAATATGATATACCGGCTATGCCGGCCTATACCCTGCCAATGCCTGATGTTCCTGAAGCGCATCAAATACTTAACACGCACCTTAGTAGCCCCAACAATATTGATTACCCCCAGCTGGGTAAAGTAATAGCCGAAAAGCTAAAGCAAAACCCACAGGTAGTGGTGAACATGGATAAAGGAGGCTTTACCACCCACATCCTCGAAAAAGGCCGCGCACGCGAAGTGCTGAATAACCGGTATGAATCCTGAGTTTTCAGTTTACAGTTTGAAGTTTCCGGTTAATAATAACGGCTAACCGATTTATCGCTGCCTTACAACTGTAAACTCCAAACTGGAAACAGTAAACTATTTATCAACTAATCATCTTCGAATGAACGTTCAATTTACTATTATAGATTACACTACTAATCCGCTGGGCGATGCCACCGAAATTGATGAACCGGTGGGTTGGGATGCCATTAACTTTCATTTGAAACGCGATGAAGCATGGCACGGCTTTTTTGATTTTGTGGATGATTCCGTTGGTTCATTACAATTTGATGGCGCTTCATTCAACATACTAAAAACCGCCTATGAGACCTATGGTGTTGAAGCCTACATTGAGCTAAAGGTAACCTTTCAGTGTGCCGAAGCTGAACCGGTAAACACACTTTACCAGGGCAAGTTTGTTTTTAGCCGTTACAAAGCCTACTGCGGCGACCGGTGTTATATTGAAATAGGTATTGAAGCTGTTCCCTCACTCATGCATTTCCGCAACCGCGTTGACCAGCAGGTTGATTTGGATTCTTTAAGCAGTTATGATAATGAACCGGTCAATCAAACCGTAACTTCGGGTGCTACTTTTAGCGCGCCTAATACAATTCAGTTTGGCCAGTTAATAAACGGCTTGTTGCCCGGTAGCAGTATAACTATTAGCGGCACAAGTTTCAATAACCACACGTTTACCGTAGCCAGCGCCACGCCCGATTATAATAATGATATTGAGGCCAACCGCCCCAGCACCGCCATAAGCCAAACCATTACGGCCCACATGACCTTTACCTCGCAAACAAACGCCATTTTTGTAAACCGGTCCTTAACGGGTTTAGCAGTAGGCAGCCTTATTACCATTACATCCTCCGCGCATAATGACCACACTTTTACCGTTAATGATGTGGTGCCATATTTTAATTACACGCTTATCTATATCAATCCTTCGCCCAATGCGCTGGTTGATGAAACCGTAACCTGCGATATTGCCGGGGTATATGCTGCAGATTCTGTCCCCTCCTATACAACTATTGTGGTGGCTGAAACTGTTACTGATGAAGAACTACCCACCGGTGTAACATTAAATGCTACTTTTTTAAAAAATAATCTGCCCGCCTACCGGGCATTGAACAAGCAGATAGCCTTGCCCGGTAAAACCATTAAATACAATTCGCGCTGGAAAAGTCCCATACCCACCAGTTATTCGCCTTTTTATGACGGCGAATTATGGTTAAGCCCGGACTGGCCAGATATACTGCATGAAATAGATGGAACGCAAGCGGGCACCGGCCTTATACAGCACCTGGCCGGTAACGGCGATAACCCACCGGTACCCGATACCCTGGTTAATTATGCAACCAGCAATCTTGTTTGCCAGGGTAACGGAACCTTTGAAATGCGGGTGAAGGGTAAGATTACCGCAGTAGGCGGTTATAACCCGCATTCAATTATCGATCCCCAAAATCCGGCCGTATTCGGTTTCAGGGTGGGCGTGGTGGTTGATTCAGAATGGGCAGGGCAACCCGCTTACCACCTGGGCGATGGGCGTATGTTTGTAAATGAATTAGTACCTATTGACCCGGGTAATAATTTCGACCATAAAGTAACAGTAGGCAATATCAATATCCGTGAACAGATGCAGATATTCATTTTTGTTTATTGTTGGGCGGGCGGCACAACCGGTGCATCAGCTTATGCTATTATGAATTTTGATGCAGCTTCTTATTTCGATTTAAAGATAGATAGCACCTGCGTCAGCACACCTTTAAGCGGTTACTTAGTGAATGAAGCCATGAGCCGCTGCGTTGAAAGTTATACCGATGATGATATGCGGGTTTACAGCGATTACTTTGGCCGCACTGATGCGCAGCCCTATACTTCAACCGAAAATGGCTGTGGCAGCCTGTTGGCACTTACCAGCGGTTTAAAAATACGTGGCAGCATTATGCCCAACAATGAACCGGTACCGCGCTTTACCGCCAGCATGCAGGAATTGTTTGAGGGCATGAATGCCGTTCACAACATTGGTATGGGTTTAGAAGATGACCCCCACCGCGCAGGCCATAAAGTATTGCGTGTTGAACCGGTTAAATACTTTTTTAATAATACAGTGCTTACCAGTTGCACCGGCATTAATAAAGCAGAGCGCAACGTTGACCAGAATATGCTTACCAGCACCTTTAAATGCGGGTACCAGCAGTTTGAAACCTGGAACAACAACGGCCTGTATGATATTTTTGGCGAGCGCAGCTGGCGCACTTCGCTGAATGAATTAAAACGCGAGCTTGACCGCACCTGTAAATACATGGCCAGCGATTATGCCATTGAATTTACCCGCCGCAATTACGGCCTTACAACCAGCGATAGCCGGTACGATAGCAACACCTTTATGCTGTGCCTGAAGAGTATTTATACAGGCCAAATGTTTTTCGACCCTAAAATTACCGGCATTGTTAATGCAAGGATTGTGTTGGAAAACTCTAACCTGGCGCCTCCTAATCCGGGTGACACGATAACAATTCAGAGCCCGCTTAATTCAGGTACTTATACCGTTGATCATATAGCTCCAACCTCAATAGGGTTTGTAATTTACCTTATCAGCACCCAGGATTTTGTGGTGGAGCATTTTGTAATAGCTACCATCCAAAATTTAACCACGCCTTTCTTTTTGGCAGAACAGGGCATGCCCTCAGGCACTAGCGTATTACACCCCGAAACTGTGTTGAACTACCGTATATCGCCGGTGCATAATGCTATGCGGCACTTTAAAAACATAGCCATGAGCTACCGCGATTATACCAATGCTGAACTCATTTTTACCGGCGGCAAGGGCAACTTTTACGCTATGGGCCAGCTAACTGACAGTTGTAAAATGGAAGGTGTGCCCTTAAGCGAAAGCGCTAATATTAAGCGCAGCCTGTTTAATGATGCTGATGAGGCTACACCACTTTTCAGGCCCGAAACGGTGAAATTTGAATACCCCCTCAGCTTTAATGATTTTCTTACCATATACGCTAACCCCTACGGTTTAATTGAATTTCAGTGCGGCAGCGCACCGGCAGAACAAGGCTGGATTGAAGACCTGCAATACAAACCTTACACAGGTATGGCAGAGTTTGTGCTGAGACCCCGGATTTAAGTTTTCAGTTTTCAGTTTGGAGTTTACAGTTAAAAATGCAAACATCCTGGCAATGTATTCAACTGGAAACTGAAGACTGTAAACTGTAAACTATTCCCTATCCAATCAACCAATCAACCAAAAAAGTATGTCCATCACCCTCTCCACTCCTTCTTTTTCTTTCTTTTCTCTTGATGTGCCTAACCATGGTGATTGCGGAAAAAGCGAAATGAAATGTTTACCTGTATATGAATTACAGGACCTCGCATTCCAGGTAATTGCTACGGTTAACGGGGCCGATAAAACTGATTTTGCGCATAACAATATATACGCATCGGCATTGCCTGCTTGTCCGCCCGGTGCGGTAACCAGCCAGCAAAACTACTCTGCCACCTGGACCCGCATTAGCACCGGCACCGGTGGTGACCCCGATACCTGGGTAGGTTACTTTATTTACTTCACCAACCTTTACACCTACACTTTTACAGCAGGCACCTGCTTTAGCATTGGGTTTTATAATCCTGATGCCAGCGGCGACCAGTTCATTAGCTGTATGCCGCAGTGCTTTGTAAAAATTGGCGACCCTTGTTACACTTCGCTCCTATCCTACCGCAGCAATGAAAGCAATTTTGGCTTCACCTATTTCAATCCTGATTTCTACAACAAAGTGCGTTTACCTTTTTACCTGCACTCGCCCGAAAACGCAGAGGAAGAAAAGAGCTACCAGAAAAGCGATGGCGCAACAATAAAAATCAGTCACAGGATATGGAAGGACTACAAGGTAAAAACCGATTACTGGTTCGATGACTGGCATGAGAAGTTTGTAGTTGCCACCGCGCATGATGATGTACATGTAAACTGCAATTACAGCGGCATTGATGCCCGCTTTGTACGTACTGAAAAGGTAGAGGTTGACTGGCACGAGGATGATTTTCCGCAGGTGAATATGGCGCAGGCCAAAACAACGCTTCGCTTAGCAGAACCAAGATTAAACGTAAACAGCAACTGCATATAATGAACAAAGGCATAGTTTTTATAGCGCTCGGCGAACCTCAATATGGAAAAATGGCGGCTAATGCGGCAGCATCTATCCGGGTGGCTGATAAGGCGGTGAATATCCACCTGGTTTACCAGGGCAAAAGTATTTCGCACTTAACGGAAAAGCATAAAGCACTTTTTACCAGTATGGCCGAGTGCCCGCCGGAATACTACACTAAAAACGGCAAAGAGGTTTTCCTGAAAGCCAAAACGCACATTTATGATTTAAGCCCTTTTGATGTTACCATTTTGCTGGATGCTGATTTGATAACCTTCGGCCGCAAGCCTATCAGTTTATTATTTGATGAGCTGCAGCATATTGACTTCACCATGCAAAACCGGGGCTTTGCTGATTTGAGTGCTGCAAAACTTAACTCCAAATTTTCCCTGTGGGCCGATATCAACGAAGTAAAAGAGCAATACAACACCACCGGCAGGTTTTATCACTTAGCCAGCGAGTTCATTTACTTTAAGCGAAGCGATGAAAACGAAAAGTATTTCGCGCTGGTAAAGGAAATATTCAAGGCCCCTAAGGTAAAGGCAATGGCTTTTGGTAACGATATACCCGATGAACTGGCCTTTGATATTGCTACAGCAGTAATGGGCAAATATCCCCACCGCGATAATTACGTACCTGTTTACTGGTTTGCGGCAGATAAAACTAAAGAGTGGAAAGATATTCTTACCACGCACTACGGCTACAGCATAGGCGGCAATTTAATGCCTGAAAATGTTTTATACCGTTACCATCAACTGGCCCGCGCACAAGCCCGAAACCTGCAGCTTCCGTTTCATTATAAAGTATATGCCAAGAAGAAGTGGAATGCGGAGAGAAAGACGATTTAAATGAGAATGTGACAATATGACGATCCCGAACCATCGGGAGACAATTTGACAATGAAATAAAAGCAAACACACCCCCGACAGCAGTCGGGGCAGGCCTGCTACCCTCCGCCCTACACACCCCCTCTCCAGAGGGGAGAATTCAATTCTTTTCTGACAACAGGCAACTGACAACTGACAACCAATACCCCAATCAACTTAATCAACAAATACCAATGGAATTAACCACCCAACTACTAAGCGAATACCTGAGCGGTAAAAGAAAAAGTGCCGTGTATGAAAAAACATCGAAACTGTATTTAAGCCTGCGCACACATGCCAATGGCGAATATCCTCACCGGCTTATTGAGGAGCGCCGGCCGCATGAAAGCGATTATGTGCATGCTTACCGCAAAAGAATTTATGAACCTATTACCAAAGAAACCGTGAGCCAGGTAATACAATCGCTGGGCAAAATACGCCGCAGCAGCGATTGGAGTATTAAATATGATGCTACTGCTATTCCACCGGTTATAAGAACAGGCGAAACACCAGAAGATTATTGCGAACGCAACTTCCCCTACTACAACAGCATTACCAACTGGACGTTTTCTGTATTACTTAAAACTTATCTCGTTGACCCCAATGCCTTAATACTGGTAACGCCTTTATATAATACCACTAACGCGCAGGAGTATCTGAAACCCTATCCTTTCCTGTTTAACAGCGACCAGGTGCTGGAATACCTGGAAGGACGCTTTGCCATTGTATGCGCAAGAGACAAATACAGGTATTACGATGGTAAAACGGAAGGCGAAGGCGATAAGTGGTATGTGGTTACATCAACAGATATTATCACTTATGCAGTAATCAACAAAGACCATGATATTGCCGAGATAGACCGTTACACCCATAACCTGGGCTATTTGCCTGTTATAAAACTGCGGGCCGTATTTTTAGAAAGCGATGGCGAGCACAGCATTTGCGAAAGCCGCATTGCCGCCATGCTACCACGCTTAGATGAGGCCGTACGGGAATACAGCGATCAGCAGGCGGCCGTGGTAAACCATCTTTTTCCTGAGCGCTGGGAAATTGCCGCACAACCCTGCGATGCCTGTATGAATGATAAAGGCATTAGCACCGGGTTTGTGCAGGTTGAAGTGGGTAAGGCCAAACGCATGAAACACATAGCCTGCACCAAGTGCTCTGGCACCGGTGTAACAACGGCAACCGGTCCGTATAAAAAGTTTGTGGTGCGCAGTGCGCAGCAAAACCTGGGTGAGCAACCTGTGCCTATTCCGCCTTTCGGCTACGTTACACGCGATACGAATGTTATTGAGGTGGTGGACAAGCGCATTGAATTGCACCAGTATAAAGCGCTGTGCGCGGTGAATATGCAGTTTTTGATGCAGGCACCGCTTAACCAAAGTGGCATAGCCAAAGAGGTTGACCGTGATGAACTGAACAACTTTGTTTACGGTGTAGCTGAAGACCTGGTAAACACTATGGACCAGCTTTACCGCATTATCATTGATTACCGCTATAGCTTAATTGTACCTAACGGTTTGCAGCGCGGCCGGTTATTACCACAAATTGCAGTGCCTGAAAAGTTTGATATACTGAGCAGCACTTACCTGGTTGATGAAATTGCCAAAGTAAAAGACGCCCGTTTAAGCGCCATTATTACCACTGCTTACGAAATTGATTTTACCAATAAAAAATTCAACACGAGCCCCGAGGTGAGGGATGAATTGCGTGCCGTTTTTCTACTTGACCCTTTACCCGGCGCTACTGATGAAGAAAAAAACCTGCGCAAACAAGCCGGTGGTATTACCAGTATTGATTACATTATCAGCTGCAACATTGTGCAGTTCATCCGCCGGGCAGTGTATGAAAACCAAAAGGAGTTTTATGGGTGGGATTTTAAAAGGCAAAGGGCTTTGTTGGAGGTTTATGCGGGGGAGGTAGTTCGAGGGGCTTAGAATATGGCTATTTACAAGGTTTTAAGATATGATTTGTACTGATCACTCCAGAACCTTTATAAGTTCAACTTTACCAACAACTTATCCCCATAATTAGGTTACCAATAAAATGCTGTGAATATTAATTTCACCTTAGTTTAGAAGCTATTAAATCAATTTTTACATTTGAGGCAGGTTCAAAAGCCTTTTCCAATATGCTTGATATTACCAAGCTAATACCTTTTAAAGATAAACATTCAGTTTCGGAGGCAATTTTTATCCTATTTCTTACAAATCCCATTGTTAATTCACGCAATTTCGATCGACTACTATGGAAAGATGCTCCTCTTCACGAGAAGTTTCAAAAATTCAGCCTCCAAATGGGTGTGAATCTGGCTTTTCCGCCAAGCGAACAATTGCCTAGTGGCGGGGCATTACCCAATCTTTTACCCAAAATATCTGGAGTAGAACAAAATGGCTTTATTATGCAGGCATTCTTAGATGGAAAGCCTAGTTGGGTAATAAGATATCAACCCTCCGCTTTACCAGGAACTTATCACATGCTGACATTTCACTCTCTTGTTTATGAGGACTGGGATCTATTTTATGAAGAAGTTTTCAATTACATCAAAATTATCAATGAGTTTGAGCCGGGGATTTTTGTGAGTGGATATGCCCTAAATTATGTTGACCAGTTTAATTGGCATGGAGAAGAGTTACCTGTTAGTGAAATATTCAATCACACTAGTCGATATCTCCCAAACTTGCTATTTGATAGCAAGGGAATATTCAATTCATCAGGGACTTTTAGCCACAAGATAGATAATGCACTTATTGCAGAAGGATATATGGTGGGCGCTAACCAAATACAGTTAAATGAATATAATATCTTCATAACTCACCAATCTTCCCGTAGTTTTGATGCTCCTCAAAAGCTTAGTGACATATGCGCAAGTAACGAACAACTAAGAGGACTTGCTGCAAAAATGCATCAATTAAATAAAGATTTTTTACTTCAGACCCTCGTAAAAGAGATTTGCGAACGTGTTGGATTAAAATAAATAATATGTTTCCATTAATAGCAGCCCTCACAGATATTTCTACCACATCCCCGCAAGAACAAAGGTTGGAGGAATTTAAGCAACTTCAGCAAAGCGCTTCATATACGCTGTTGTTGGATCCAAAATGCCGCAATCAAAAAAATGTATTATACACCATTACCTTAAACCCCTTATTATACCCTATAATACAACATGACGCGCGACTGTTTGAAATTGCAAATCTTTCTCAAAACTGGGATGGATATGGCGCGATTACGCCTACTACATTTATCATTAAAAAAACTGAGGATTTTATAAATGATCTGCCTATAAGTTTTCGCCAAAAATTGGATGTCGAATATATCTTCCCAAATCCTAATGGTACCCTTACCGTGGAGTGGAGATCTGGGAAAAATGTTGTATCAATAGAGTTTGGAGAGTCTAGTGCTAATTTCTATTCAATAATAAATGGAGTTAAAAGTCACGAAGAAGGAATTAAAAACAAAATTCCGGATGCATTATTAAATAGTCTAGAGGCTTTTTTTGCTTAAACCTTTTCCAAAGCATGAAGTGGCTTAAAATACTTTGGAAAAAACCTTGCGAATTTCTGTCAAGTATTAGGGCAAGTGTTGGGAAAAATAACGAAGCTCCAATTCCAGCAAATAATCCTAACAGAAGCATACCAGAAATCATTGCTAGAGAAGAACACATTATTCGGGCTATTTATCATCCAATGAATTGCAATAGTAAAACCGGTGAGATTAAAATGAATACGCTTCGTTCACCGGCGGGAAAGGATGAAGTGTCAATATTGAGAAAAAGCTACATTGGCCTTAATGAGGCGAGAAAATTCTTCTACGACAATGGCAATCCTGCCAAGAATCGAAATTATAAGGGCTTTTGTGCTTTGTTCGCTTCTGATATTTTTGATCATGGCAGCGAAATAATTCCGGATTTTATACCGATAGAACAGCATGCTAACATTGTCCACGGTTATATTGTCAAAGAAAATCAGGAGCTACCCGTAGAATTAAAACTAAGACTAGAAGCATTACTAACTTTAATTAAAGAGAAAAATAGGTATTTCGAAGATCCAAGTCCGGCCAGCGATAATTGGACCGGTAGACCGTATAAAATTGAGTGATAATTAAGATTGCCTGTAAAGAGATATAATTCACCTCCCCTTCTTCAAAATTTCATCCTTACGCTGCATATCGCAGGGGTTCATGATGGCTTCTATGCTCTTTACATCTAACCACATTTGGCGGTAAGGTTCAAGGTTACAGATGGGGTTATCGTTTACCGTAATTTGCATAACACACTCTATATCGCCGTTGGTCCAGGTGCGGGTGTAAACTTTGTTTTGCGTGGTGCAGTTGCCATCCTCCTCATAAACGGTTACCTCAGGTTTACCGTATTTTGCTGTTATTGAATCAACCATTTCGCCGGGGTATTGGCACTCCAGCCTATTCAGTTTGCCCTGGTAAAAAGTAAGTATCACATTCTCACAGGTTATACCCATTAGTGTGCATTTGCTCAGCAAAAAGGTAGAAGCATCGGCACAATAATGCGCCCACGAAGGGTTATTCTTCACATTAAAAGTATCTGCCTGAAACTCGATGATGGTAAAGCCCTTTTGAAAACGGTAATCGCTCAAATATTTATCCAGCACAAACTTGCTGTTTACAGCCATGCGGGTATAGCCCTTTCCCTTCTCCAGTTTTGTTATTACTGAAGTGTCAGTTTCATTCAGTTTAAATATACCCAGGCCCTCCACTTTCTCCTGTGCAAAAGCAAAAACGCACACCATGTTCAGCGGTATCAACAACAAAAGCGCGTACATTCTTTGCATCCGTAAGTGTTTAATAACAATGCTATTATAGTCATAATTCAGCATTATCCAATTACATATAGCACCGGGGGTGTTCTTCAGGGCATCATTGGCAATAATTGAAGTACTGCGTCGTTTTAAAAAGGTAGTTCTATTGTTAACGCAAACTGATGAGATATGAAAACATGGAGAATATTGTTGGCTGTTAGCATATTATGCATGTTGCTTTCGGCCTGTAAAAAAGATACAAATACTAATGGCACCAGCCAGCTGGCAGTGCGCATGACAGATGCACCGGGTAATTACGACGAGGTAAATATTGATATTCAAAACGTAATGGTTACTACTTCCAGTGGTAATGAAATAAGCCTGAACGCGCGTGCCGGTGTTTACAACCTGCTTAAATTTTCGAACGGATTAGATACCCTGCTTGTAAAGGCAGATATTAACGCCGACGCGATTGAACAGGTACGCCTGGTATTGGGTGTAAGTAACTCAGTAGTTATAAATGGCACTACTTACAGCATGAGTACACCAAGCGCACAACAATCGGGTTTAAAGGTGCAGGTGCATAAAACATTAAGTGCCGGTTTAAATACCATCCTTATTGACTTTGATGCGCAGCAATCGGTAGTTGCACTGGGCAATGGCAACTTTCAGTTGAAACCGGTGTTACGCACGGTTGAGGTTTCAACAACAGGCTCAATAAAAGGTAAGGTGTTGCTGAGTGGAATACTTTCAACCATTACCGTAAGCAATGGGGCTGATTCATACAGCACGGTTACAGATTTGAACGGCAACTTTATGCTCAAGGGCCTGCCTGCAGGTACTTATGATGTAAGCGTAACTGCTGCGGGTTATCAAACAACTACTGTGGCTCATATTAATGTAGTAGCCGGTTCAAGCACCGATATGGGCACTGTTACCATGATGAGTGGGAAGAAATAAATAAAAGTTTAAAGTTCGAAGTTTGAAGTTTAAAGTTAATTGTAACTGAATTTTCAAAGGCCACAGACCACAATCTGCTAAGCAGGTTGTAGCCTGTGGCCTCTTTATTATATTTAAGCTATGAAAGCTATTTCCTTTCTTTTATTAAACCTTGTAGTCCTTTGCTGCTTTTCGCAAAGCAAAGAGCAACTGGCCTTGCTTGATTCAGCGCAAAATGCGTGGATGAAAAATGACCACCGCGCTGCTGTTTTATTTTATGCACGGGCTTTTGCAATGGGTGGTAATGCGCAGCGTGTTACCGACCGCGTAAATGATGCCGCGCAGTGGGCTTTATTGGGCAATGCCGATAGTGCTTTTGCCCATCTGAATTTTGCGGTAAGTATTGGTTACGATGAGTACCTGCCGACTTTAACCGCCAGTGAGTTTGATCTGTTGCATACCGACCAGCGCTGGGATAAAACAGTGCGGGGCATTTACGCCAACCGCGAAATAGCTATGGCCCGTTCTGGTTTGGATAAAACACTGGTAGCCATTTTTGATACCATTGTGTATGATGACCAGGGCCTGCGCAGCAGAATAAGCTACGTGGAGAATAACTATGGCGTTAATTCAACCGCCATGAAAGATTTGTGGAAACGCATTAATGAAAAGGATAGCATTAACGTTTTGAAGGTAACGGCCTTGCTGGATAAATATGGCTGGTTGCCCGCCAGCAAAATAGGCAACGATGGTAATACGGCACAGTTCCTGGTAATACAACATGCGCCGCTGAACGTGCAACAAAAATATTTACCGCTAATGCGTGAAGCCGTTAAAAACGGAAATGCCCAGAGTTATGACCTTGCCCTGCTGGAAGACCGCGTAAACCTGCGCACCGGTAAAAAGCAGTTATACGGCAGCCAAATGGTTGTTGACACCGCTACCGGCAAATTTTACGTGCGGCCTTTAGAAGACCCGGAACACGTTGATGAGTTACGCGCTAAAGTTGGCCTGCAGCCTTTGGCCGATTACGTACGCAGCTTTAACATAACCTGGAGTTTAGAGCAATACAAAAAAGACCTGAAACTTATTGAGGAACTGAGCAGGAAAAACCCATAGTTAAGGCACATATCCCTCGGGCAAAGTGGGCAGGTTATTGTGATTGGTATGTTTAACGCGTGTCCAGAATTTTTCTCTTTTCTTTAGCGGAATAAAATCTTTTACCAGCGCCGGTGTAGCATCAATCTTTGGCACCGGCAGGTATAATTTTTTTAGCGAATCAACGGCAATGGGCATTATTCCCATATCAGGTATATTGGCCTGTATAAAGCCCTCGAGGAAAAATGCCTGGTAAGGGTCGGCGGCGAGGGCCATTTTTTTAAAGCCAAGTCTTTTGCCCATCAGGTAGCTGTAATAAACATTCTCTTTACCATGCTCAGCGCGGTTTTCGCTGAAAACATGCTCGGGCGGAACACCCATTTTTTCTGCTATCATTTTCATTACCTGTCCCTCGCAATAAGGGTTGGTGCAGGCTGCGCCTGAGAAAATAATATTTTTAGCAGCTCCTCTTTCATACAACATTTTGGCCCAGATAATGCGCGCGTTAAAGCCGTTGTATTGTTGCCTTGCAGTATCATAAGCAATGCCCGGTACTATAATGGCATCATAAGGGGCATTGGGCAGGTATTGGGCGTTCATGCGCATAGCAATTTTGCGCACGTTGCATGAGGCCGCCAGCATAATAAAAACCACCAGTATTACAGCTTTCAAACTATTTAACATACCCAATATAGCACGCAGATATTTTATGATGTTTATGATAACCGCCGATATTATCTTAATAAATCTTCATCATCATAATTAATCTGCGTGCTATTGTATTTTGGTTAATGAATGACAATAACTAAAATACAATTTAAAAATTCTGATATTAGTTGCACAAACAAACCCCATGAAAAAATTTGCACGCGGCCTTGGCATTTTTGCAGCTTTTATAGTAGTGCTGGTAATTGTAGCTTTTATTCGCGGCGACCAGTATCTTTTTAAAGGCCTGTGGGCCTGCTACCTGCATGGCTATAACACCGCCAGCATTGACGATGCCCGTTTTTTTGAAACGCACCCCGTAACAGCAGGCAACAACGTTTGGCAGTGGCCGCTGTCTAATAACTATAACAAAGAGCAGCTATCGCAACGCTTAAGTGATGAATTAAAGAAAACAGGCACCGTGGCTTTTGTGGTAATACAGAACGATAGCATACTGCATGAACATTATGATGAAGGTTATACCGATAGCTCGCGCAGCAATTCATTTTCTATGGCAAAAAGCATTACCACTATGCTGGCGCAAATAGCTATTCAAAAAGGTGTTTTTACGGGTTGGAACCAACCGGTTAAAACAATCTTCCCTGATTTGAAAGGAACACATGCCAATGAATTGCAGTTGTGGCACCTGAGCACTATGAGCAGCGGTTTATTGTGGGATGAGGCTTACAAAAATCCATGGAGTGTTACGGCCAAAGCTTATTATGGCAACAACATTAAAGAGCTGATGCTTTCGCTGCCTATCAGCGATACACCGGGCCAAAAATTTAATTACCAGAGTGGCAGCACTGAGTTGCTGGCCATGTGTTTAATGCAGAAAACCGGTAAAACCCTTGCTGAGCTGGCTACCGAATGGTTGTGGCAACCTTTACAGGCGCAACACAGCGCCACCTGGCATACTGATGGTACAGGTACCGAAATGGCTTACTGTTGCTTTAATACCGATGCACGCGATTTTGCACGCTTCGGCAAATTGATGCTGCACAGCGGCAACTGGAACGGCACGCAGGTGCTGGACTCGCAGTTTGTGCAATTGGCCACCAAACCGGCACTGGCGCCTGAGTATGGTTACTCGTTTTGGTTAGATGACAGCCGCGGCACTAAAGTATTTTACCAGTGGGGCTTATTGGGCCAGTACATCATCAGCATACCGGAGTATAATGTTTGCATAGTGCGCCTGGGTAAGCATGAAATACATGAAGCCAACAGTCCGCATAACGAGGATTTTCATGTTATTGTTGAGGAGGTGCTGAAGATGGTGAAGAAGAGTTAGAAAAGTCGGATGTCCGATGTCGGATGTCGGAGGCAAACATAAAAAATACGAATGCGATAATAAAAGGCAAAGTGCACACACCCTGCTCGCCTCCACCTTACGCACCCCCTCTCAAGAGGGGAAAATGCAATTCATTCCGGCAACAGGCAACTAACAACTGACAACTATTATTCCAACATTTACAATTCAATTTCCCATTACTGCAAGGCGGAAAGGAAGTAAGGTGATAACTTTATATTGTCAGTAACAACAAAACAGCAAAACATACTTTAGGTTGAAACTGTGCTTAGGGTTTCTTAAAGGGTCCCGCTTACGGCTAAGCGGGATTTTTTTATGCTCCATTAACAATACCCTTTACCGGTTCTGGTTCAGGCTCATGGCCTTAAACTGTTTATAATACACATAATAAATTAAGCCTCAGTTACGTTCACCTATCAATAAGCATTGCTGCTATCTTAGCAACAATTAAGTATTAAAAAGAAACTGACCCATATATGAAAGCACTTGTTTTAAGTATAGCGCTGCTGGCTGGTTATATGCTACAGGCCCAAAGCCCCGATTATGTTTGCACCGTTAAGAAAGATTGTTTTGTTACTGATATGTTGCACCAAAAGCAAAGTGTGGCTGTAAAGGTGGGCGAACAATACCGGGTAGCAGGTTCAGAGGGGCACATGCTGCTTATTTACGTACACAGCAAAAAGTATTACATATCTACCGGTTGCGTTAGTCTTTTTAAAACCACGGGCAACGGCTCGCGTAATGATACTACCGCTATACCTTATGATTCATTGCCGAGGTATAAGGAGAATTAAATGTGCCGGCAATAGTATTTTTTCCCGGCATAAGGCATTAGGACTTTTCCAAAGTTACCTTCTGAGAAACCAGCCCATAAAAGTATTGCAAAAATACCTGAAGGTATCCAGCGCATCGCTTTGTTGCGCAGGGTCGTTGCGGTTGGACTTTTGAATGGAACCATCTGCCAGCATTTTTACATGGTGTAAATCGAAATGCAGGGCTTTGGCTTTTGTTGTGTGAATGGCCACCTTATAATTAGCCAGCAGAGAATTCACCAATACCTGGTTATCCTCAAGGCGGGGGTTCACCGTAGGTACTTTTAACTGGGTTTTAGCAAGGCCCAGTTGCTGCATAATAATGCGGTAGTAGTTAAGGTTATCCTGTACTAAAGCGCTGCTGCTGTGCCCGCTGGCATCGCCGGTTACAAGAAAGGTGAGGCGGGGATAATGCACTTTTATGTAAGCACACAAAGCATAAATATCAGAGTTGGCCAGTTTGATTGTTTCCAGCACGTAAATGGTATCATTATAATGCTGTATTACCGAGCAGCAAATAGGATTGCGGTTAAAATCGAAGGAGAGGTAAACAATTTCATCAGGGTTTAACTGTGGCTCGGCGCTATGCTTTATCCTACCATAAGCAAAGGCCCATTGGTTTTCTGTGTTGGTAAAATCGGTCCAGTCGCCATCTATAAACTGCAGGCGGTAGCGGTCGGCCATGTTTTGCCATTGCGTCCACTGGTCGCCGGTAACGTAGGGGTTATCTTTGGGTAAGGCGCTCTGAAAATAATAGGGCGCTTCCAGTTTTCCCACTGCCCAGGGCTGGTAAAACTTTTGCTTTACCCAGTTTTGCGTAGGGTTAAAGGTCAGGAAAATAAAACCCGGTGGCATAGGCTCAATATACCATGAGCCGGTACGCTCCAAAGCTTTCTGCCACATGGTTTCACTCAGTTCCTCAGCCTGCTCTAAAAAAATGCCGTTCGTTTCAAGACCAAGAAAGCTATTCAGTTCGGGGTCTTTGCTGCTGTTCTCTCCTTTAAAAAATATTTTCGAGCCGTGTTTATTTACTGCGTAGTAATTGCTTTTGCCCCGCAGTAGTTTCCAGCTTTGGCTGCCCCTTATCAGTTTTTCGAAGGAAGGAATAGTGGTGGCCTCCAGCACCGGCATATGCTCGCGGATAATATGCCACCTGCTGCCTTTGTATTTGTTGGCCAATGCAATTAAAGCCGCCAGGGTAACATAAGTTTTACCCCCGCGTATAGCGCCACCATAGGAGAAATAGTTGAAGTTGTTTTCTCCTTCCGTGCGTTCCATAATGGTGTTGAAATAAGTTTCCTGCTTCGGGTTATTTTGAAGGTTGATTGTCATAATTCAGTGGTCTTTGAGGGAAGAGGGCGAGAGATAGAGAAGTTAGCAGTTAAAAGTTAGAAATACGAAGTGAACAGCCAAAATGTGAACAGCAATTTGTCTTATTTCGTATTTCTAACTTCTACCTTCCAATTTATATTGGGATTCTCGTTCCGTTGCTCAACAAAATATAAGGCTCATCTAAATCTGTAGCTTCAGGGGTCTGGCTCTCTGCGCGCGGTGTAAACAAGCCTAAATGCCTGCCTAGCTTTTCAATGGCATCAATTTTATCGTGCAGCTTTATTTGTATGCCGGTAGTGGTGCGGGTTATGCTTTGTATGCAGCGCAATTGTTCCGGTGTTAGCTCCGTAGTATTTTTCAGTTTTAAAACAGATTCACCGTTATGCGGTACAATACTTACATAATCGCTCATATTGCTAAAGGCTATCAGCATTAACTCGCGCAGCAGCATTTCGCGCGTAATACCGGTTCTTTGACGTAAATGTTCCTGAATTAAAGCAATATATTCCTTAACAGCAGGTAATTCGAGCAATGCCTGAGCTTTAAGATCGGTATAATTGCTGTAACCGGCAGTTGCGGCGGCGCGTTGCGCGTTCAGGTCGACCATGTATTCCTCGCAAAAACGGCGCTGGCGGAGGGTGAGATGAGGGGCGTTATTCACTTTGCAAATATAATCAAAAATTAAACAAATAGCAAATGCAAAGCTCATGGCCGCGTTGTCACCCGCCATTTCTTATCTTTAAGCTATGGATAACCTTGTAGTAATAGCCACCTTCACTTACCCCCACGAATTAGCTATTATAAAAGGTAAGCTCGAATCAGAAGGTATCCAGGCTTTTACACGCGATGAAAACACCGTTCAGGTTTACAACCTTTACAGCAATGCCATTGGCGGGGTTAAACTGTTGGTTCATAGCAGCGATGTAGAAGAAGCCCTTGAAGTACTGCGCGAAGCTGGTTATAAACCCCTTGCCGATGAACCTGCCTTTTTGTTCGAAAAAGAAATAACTGCTCTACTGAATTGGGTTGACAGAACAACCTCAAAAATTCCTTTGCTTGGCTCTCTGCCTTTTGCCCTGCGGTTAATCTTTGTCGCTGTTCCGGCCTTATTGCTGATAGCGGGGCTTATAGTGCTGGTTGTTTTCAGGTTGATTGATGCATGAGGTTTTAATACTAAACTTTATCGTTACTTTGCGAGAATGTCCCGTATACTCTTCTTATTTTTTGCACTCGCCCTGCTTGGTTTAACAGGTTATGGGCAGGATACGGCAACCATTTGCCGGCTACGCTACTTAAACCTGGCCCTTAGCAGTGAGACAAACGCGCAAAATGACAGCATTTACTACAGGGTAACCTTCGAAGATCATGGTAAGGCCAAAAGCGTTGTTTTTACAGGACCCTTTAGCGATGCAGAACAATACGACGGATGCGTAATAAAACTTAAGCAATTGGATGGTAGCGGCCTGCCTGAGTTAATAGTTCAATTATCGAAACAAGCTGGCGGCAATGGCGGCATGGGCGGTAGCAACCTGAACAAGCAAGTAACTAAAATATGGAATCTGGAAACGGGTATTGAGATGTTTAGTGCAATTACCTGGTATGAAAATAGCATGTGGCAATACCTCGATTTTGGGCAAGGTGATTCATCAGATAAAAAAGTCGCAACGCAGGCAGAGCAATGTTTTTGGAGATATGAGCTAACAATCACAGAAAAAGGGGAGATCGTTCTCAATCATCTTAATCAGCAGCATTACTTTAACGGCTACAACGAGAATGGACAGGTTGTAAAAACATATTTGGAGAGTTGCCCACCGGTGGACCATGATACCGGCACGTATAAAATCAGCAGCGGCAAATACATAAAAGCTTCGAATAAAACGGCTACTGAGCCCAGCAAACCCGATAAGCTTTCGCGCTTTATTCCTAAAGGGTATGTTATAAAAGATAGTTTAAGGGCAGATTTAAATTTTGACGGAAGGAAAGATCTTTTAATGGTGCTACAGTTTGATGAGCATATGGATAGTGTAACGCGCAAGAAAAATTATACCGATACTTTTGATTTTACACTGCGGCCAATGATAATTTTGGTCCGCCAAAAAAACGGTGAGCTTAAGCAGGTAAGGCGCAACGATCACGTAATCGATCATCATACGGTGTGGATTGGAGGCACCGGTGGTGAAGATCCTTATGCTGGTGTTGACGTTGAGGACGGAAATTTTTCGTTTAACATCGCCTCCCATGGCGGCGGCCAGAGTTGCACGACAACCACCGAATTCTGCTACTCGTTCAACGAAAATGACTGGTTTCTGGAGGAGGTGATAACCAGCTGCACCGACTTTAATGCACCTGATGACAATTATGATGTAAAGGAAACTTCCAAACATACCGCAGTCGACTTCGGCAAAGTGCGTTTTACCGATTATAATTTCAATACTGAATACTAAAACTGATGGGCTTTTTCAATTATTATTTTATCGAAAAAGTCAATAGGCCTCTTTATCATTAAAAAATCAGAAAATAGTAAAGGATATGGATATGGCTCTTGCAATAGACTCGAAAGATGTTAATGCACCTGCAAGTAAACAAATGCGCGAGTTTGCGCTTAAGATGCTGGGGAAATAGCAGGTGCCCGTTTATTACTTTAATTTCTCATCTTTAAACCATGAAAAGCATACTACCCACATTAATACTTTTTGTTTTAGTATTTAATTCCTGCAAGAAAAGTGATACTACGGGGCCAAGCATTGTAGGCACTTTTACCGGCACAGCCGGAAGAAATAACACTAATGCTCCTGATACTGTTATTATAACCAGTGGAACCAGCAACGGCGGCACTTACTACACCGCTACATTTGGAGCTGATACCTCGGTTTCGGGTTCAACCAGGTATTTGACAATAACCAATCCCATTGGCTCTCTTGTTTGGAATTCGGCCACAGATTCTGTAACCACAAGCCCTGAGATGCTGCTGGTAGCCGGTACCTACTTTCAGGTAAAGACGCACGGAGTTTTATTTGGCAACACCCTGATATTAAGGCAGGATTATTTTGTGAATACTGGCGGAAGTTATTATGCACAGGTTTGGAGCGATTCGGTTGTTGTAACCAAGCAGTAATGAATTAGCCCAATTTGCTTCGTTTGCCTAAAGCGGCCATGAGCCAATTATTTTCTGTAATCGGCTCATTTTTTGCCTTTTTTTGAGCCGATTAATCTACCTGTTTTCGTTCCATTTCCGGCTGCTTATCTGCGTTTATCCGCGGGTTCTGCCGGAAAATAAACTCACAGCAGATTATACAGATTAAGCAAATTGAAACAGCCATTGAACACTCCCGAAACTTCGGGAGACTCAAAGGCACAAAGAATACAGCTAATGCATTTAAACTTTGAGCCTTTGAGTCTTTGTGTAAATGTATTTTTTATCCTTTCATCCTGGCTATTTTCTGTGATTATCTGCGCCATCTCCCAATGCCTCGGCAGGTGAATACTATTCCCATAACAAAAAACCGGATTCCCATTGCTGAGAACCCGGTTGACCGAGTAAAAAGGTATTCCCTTGTGTTGCTATTGCTTCACAACCTTTATAACAGCCAGTGTTTCAGTTTTATCATTTAACTGCAACTGGTAAACACCCGCTGCCAAATCGTTTATATCAATATGCGTTACTGAGTTGGTTAAGCCAAACTCGCGCACTTGTTGGCCCAGTGCATTCATGAGCTTAGCCGTAACAAAGCCATTGTAGTTATGCTGTATAACGAAGTTACCGTTGTTAGGATTTGGATACAGGCTGAAGTTGTAACTGGTTAAGCCTTCAATATTAAGGCCCGTAACAGTAACGCAGTTGGTAGTATCAGTGCAATTGCCTTTAGTAACCACACAGGCATAATTACCGTTTTGCGTAGCAGTAAAGCTTTGTGCGGTTGCCCCGTTAACCGGTTGCTGGTTGCTACAGTTAATCCACTGGTAGCTGGCTCCTGTTTCTGCTGCGGTACAAACTGCTGCATTTACAGTAGCTGAATTACTGATAGTTTCTACCGACAAGGTCAGTGTTACCACGCTATCGCAACCTTGTGTGGTGGATAGTGTATCAGTATAAACACCACTGGTGGTATAGGTATGTCCGTTGTAAGTATAAGCATCGCAGGATGAGGCCGAGAAGGCTGATGTAGCACCATGGTTAATAGTTAAGTTAACCGTTACCACGCTATCGCAACCGCTTGAGTTAGGGAATCTTTCGCTGTAAGTACCGGTGCTATCCCAAACAAAGCTACCGCTTGGCGAGGTATAAGTGTTGCAGGCATTTACAGTGAATGATGCTGTAGTGGTATGTCCCAGTGTTAAGTTAAGCGTAAAGATGGTATCGCAGCCATTGCGGGTAACAGTAGTATCATTGTAAACACCACTGCTTGTAAGCCAGCGCCTGAAGTTGGGCGATGGAACACTATCGCACGATTGCATAGTAAGTGTTTTAACCACGGTACCGCCACAGGTATTTTCATAAGCACCAATATCAGGAGTGCCTGAGCGCGGTGTGCCGGTAATATCTGTTGAAGGTGCACCCAGTGGATTGCCTGCATCAATAGCAGCGCTGCCGCCGTAAATATCCAAACCATCATTGTGGGTCATCCATTGGCTATTGAAGCCAGATACATTCACTGAATCAGTAAATATTGGGCTTACATACTTATTATGTCCACCATCTACTAAAGAACCAGAAAGGCCGCCCTGCACTATGCTGTATGAAATGGTTGAAGTACAGCCATCGCCGGTAAATTGTTGATCGCCCAGCGCATCGTTGCTGGTATTGCCCCACAGAATAGTGTTCTTGATAGTAGCTGAAACATTGCCTGAAGGCTGGCATACGCTGTAAATTCCACCACCGTTATAGTCGGCGCTGTTTTCGGCAAAAGTACAATTGGTTATTACCGGTAATACAACTCCGCTGTAAGTTGCAAGGTTATACATGGCGCCACCCTGCCCGCCACTGCTGTTTTTGGTAAACACGCAGTTAATGAAAGTTGGTGAAGCATTACCACCTATCTGGGCATCATTCAACACAGCACCACCATAATAAGCATAGTTATTGGTGAATACGCAGTTGCTGATGCGTGGTTTGCAAAGTCCACCGGCATTGCTTCCGTTTATCCAGGCTCCGCCACCATTTCCGTTAGCATCGCCATTAATTGAATTGGCGCTGCCACCGGAAATTATAAAGCCGTCTAAGGTTGTAGTATTATCAGTGTTGTGGAACACCAATACGTGATAGCTGTTATCAGCGTTAGTATCTACCGCGCCAATGTTACCGCTTAAAATAGTGTTGTTATCACCAAAGTTGCGTGGGCCGCCACCATGTGGGTAACCACCCAGTACCGCGTAACCGCTGCGTATAAAGTCGAAACTTACTTTACGGTTGGTATCGGCCTGTTCGCCGGTAGGGTAGTAAGTGCCTGCTGCAACCAATATAGTATCAAAGGCACTGCAGTAATTGGCTTTATTCAGCGCTTCGCCAAGTGTGGCAAATGCGGTACCCCAACTGAAACCATCGCCGCTATTGTAATTCCTGGCATCAACATATAAAATATGTATGCTATTAAATGCTGCGCTATCGCAATAATTATAAAGCGGACTTTCATAAGCACCAATATCCACCGTGCCGTTTTGAATACGCGATAAGCCCAGGATATCTTTAGCACCAGCAGAGTTAACTACAGAGTCATTACTACCCCTGTTAATCAGGTTGCTGGTTGAATAATCTAATTGCAAACCATCGTCCTGCGTAAACCAAAGGCTGTCATATCCTGCAGGGTTGCTTATACTGTAAAATCCTGCAATGGTGCTTACAATGTTACCTGAATCGGCATTGCCGGTTTGTAACAGGTTATGGCTCAGGTTTTGGCCGCCTGCAAAGAAATTATCATCATACATATAGGCTGCGGTATTGCCGCTAAAGGCGCTATTGCTTACAGCAGGGTGCGCAGTGCTATTACTGTAAACAGCCCCTGCATAAGTGTTGCTGGTATTGCTCACAAAATCGCAATTACGGATAACAGGATAACTGAAGGAGAAAAATACAGCACCGCCCTCGGCATTAACACCGGTAACATGGTTATTGTAGAAAATTACATTGGTAAACGTAGGCGAACCCGAAACACAGCTAATGGCTCCGCCGGCTAATGATGCGCTGTTATTGGTAAACACGCAATTACTAACCTGTGGCGATGAATGCTGCATTTGCATACCCGCACCTGCAGCTCCGCTTCCGTTTTGAATAATAAAGCCATCCAGCACCGCAGCAGCGTTTACACTGTCAAACACCATTACGTTGGTGCCGTTGCCCTGCAAAATAGTGTTGTATCCAAGCGCCCGCTGGCGTTGGCTCAGCAGTGTTTCAGTAGCATTAAAGCCGCCATAAATCTTAACGCCGCTCTTCAGTTTATATGAGCCGCTTGTTGGGGTATAAGTACCCTCGGCCACCCAAACTGTATCGCCGGATTTGGAAGCATCTACACCCTGTGCAAAATCAGGGAAAGCAGTTGCCCAGCTAAGGCCATCGCCGGTTACGCTATCCTGTGCCAGGCTTACATACCATTGCGTTACTACGCTATCTGCTTCAAAAGCACCAATATCCACCGTGCCCAGCTTTACGCGGTTAGCACCGGTAATATCAGTACTGTAGTTTACTACAGAGCTCTTGCCCTGGTTAATCATCCTGCTGGTTTTTGCCAGTTGCAATCCATCATCGCTGGTGCCCCAAAGGTTATCGGCTCCCAATAGGTTGCCGGCATTGTAAAAGTCCGGATAGGTATCGCTAAAGCTGTTATTGCTGCGTGTTACAGTAGTATTGGCCGTTGAGTTATAAAGGTCGTTACCGCTGCCATGGGCGGTATCGCCATAAAATATATTATTGTATAAATTAACTGTTGATGTGCTGCTGGCCGGCATAAAGTAGAAGCCTCCGCCATTGCCAAATGCCGTGTTGTTGAAGAATGTATTGTTGTAAACGTTGCTGGTGCCACCATCCAGTACCCCCGCGCCGCCATTGGTAACCGACAGGTTGCGCATAAACTGGTTATTAATAAGGGTAGCAACATCAGTACTGTTCATGTAAATGCTTAGTACAGCGCCGTCGCTCTGGCTTCTGTTGTTAAAGAAGGTGTTACCGCTGGCAACAAGGCTAACGCCTTGTTCAGTGCGTATAGCACCACCATAAGCGGCCAGGTTGCCTGAAAATACGCTGTTGCTTACTATCAGTTTGCCTGCGTAATCAATAATACCACCACCACCTTGTCCTACTCTGCTATTGCTGAAAGAACAATTTCTTATTACCACTGTAGGGCCTTTTATAACAAGTCCACCACCCACACCGCGGCTAATTGCCTGGCCCCCGATAGTATAAGTACCGCCCAGGTAAGCGTAAGCATTGTTGAAACCAATACCATCCAGTGTTACAGTATCAGTTGCAGTTGCATCAACAACACACATAACGTGGCAAACATTGTCAATAAACGTAGGGCCATTCACATTGCCATCTAAACCCACCGGGTTGGCAATTACGTTGCGCACGCCGCCACCTGAAGGGTAGCCCCCTAACACCGTAACCTTTCTGTTAATTAAGAAAGTAGTATCGCGGCTTACCGCTGTGTGGGTTGAGCCGGGATAGTAAGTACCTGTTGCCAGGAAAATAGTATCTACTTCAGGGCACAGGCTTAATACCTTCAATGCATCCTGGAAAGATTTAAACGCAGTGCCCCAGCTATTGCCTAAGCCCGGTACAGCTATGCTGCTATCTACATACAGTTTGGTGAAGCCCAGGCACCCGAAATCTTCATAAGCGCCCATATCAACTACCTGTTGCTGAACGCGGCTGGCACCGGTTACATCATACAGGCTATCGGTTACAATACCGGTACTTAAATAAGCGTTGTTACCGCCGTTAATAGATGAACTGGTTGGCTGCAGTTTCAAACCATCATCAGCTGTAAATATGATGCCATCGGCTCCTTCAGGGTTGGCTGCATTTACAAAATGCGGATTAGGGAAGTTAGTGTTGCTGTTATAACCGTGCAACAGTCCTATACCTCTTTCATTCACATATTCCCCGAAATTTCCGGTATCGCTGGCCACTATGGTGTTATATAAATTTATAGTAGCGGTATCAACTGATAAAAGTGTACACCTGCTGGCAGCAAAACCGCCATCGTTGCTAGCCCTGTTGTCGGCACCGGTGCAGTTATAAAAACTACACTGAACATTATTACCAGTTCCGCCGGTGTTATTAATAAACACCGCACCGCCGTTGCCATCAGTAGTATTCTTATAGAAAAGACATTGCCTGAATGTCATGCTATACGTAAAACTAGGACTGGCTACGCAGTAAATTGCACCGCCGCCGCCATTTGAATTATTCTTGCGGAAAACACAATTGGCAAAAGTAGTGTTGGGATAAGCAGTTGCATAACCGGTGCTATACACCGCTCCGCCAAACTGGTAGTTTGAATTAGTAGTGTCATCAGCATTACCGTTTTCGAAAATAAAACCATCTAAGCGGGAATTAATTGTCTGGTTTAATGTTATGATGTGATAGGCGTTATCGCTCCTGTTGCCCTGTGTTCCCAAGTCGCCGCTTAAAATGGTTGGGTGCTGGGGTATGTTACGCTGCGAAAGCGAGGTTTCATTACCGGCAAAACCACCATATAATCTTTGCGAGCGGCTAACTACAATAGTTCTTGTTCTGCCTGAACCATTGTTGTAAGGATAATAGGTTCCGCCCTTAACCCAAACATCTTTATACTGTCCTGAAACATAAGTTACATCTAATGCATCCTGCACCTGGTTAAAGGCGGTTGCCCAGCTGGTGCCGTCGCCACCGTTAGGGGCATCCCAGGCAACATACACTATAGGTGTGGTTTCATACGCGCCAATGTCAATGGTATCCTGCATAACGCGTTGCATATTGCCAAGGTCAACTGTTGTAGTGTTGTAGGCTACTGAGCCCGCATTGCGCAATGGCGAAGCAGGAAATACGTTCAGGCTGGGGCCTGGCACATACTGCGGATTAGCATCAATATTATGTCCGCCATCAATGCCTAAGTTGCTGTTCCAGCTGCTGCTGCCACCGCTGCCTTGTATATCAGAGTAATAAATGTGATTGCTTGCGGGGCTTTGATAAATTTCTACGCTGGCTGTATCGCCATAAATTACCGTATTATAAATGTTAACCAACTGGCAGTTTGGGGCAAGATATAAAGCACCACCCTGTGCGCTGGCGTAGTTATAGCCAAACGAGCAGTTGATAATATCACCTCTTGTGCCACCAAGATAAATCGCTCCACCCTGCCCTGCATGGTTTGCGCTAAATGCCGAATTGGTAATGGTAATACCGGTTAGCAGTTGCCCTGAGCCGGCCACAAAGATAGCCGCGCCGGTGCCAAGGTTACCGCACTGGTTGCCATTGAAAAAGCAATCGGTAAAACTAATGGTACCGGTAGCAAGGGGATCACTAAAATAAACGCCCGCGCCGTTGTTAGAGCTGTTGTTGGTAAAGGCACAGTTAACAAAAGCGGCGCGTTCTTTTGTTTGCGCATCAGTTGAAACAATATTAACCCCGCCACCAATATTGCTGCCATAAGCACCGGTAATACGTACACCCTCAAGATAGGTATTAGCACTGGTTCCCGGTATGCTTACAACATGATAACTGTTATCGGTTTTTGCTGCGGTTCCAATTTCGCCCGATAAATAAGTGAGGTATGTTGAAGGGTCGCGGTTATCAAAAACATCGCCGCCTGAAGGAAATCCGCCATAAATTTTATCGCCATCGCGCAGTGTAAAGCTGGCGTTGCGGTCATTCAGGGTAGCACCGGTACCTCTATCAGGATAGTAAGTGCCCTGCGCTACATAAAAAGTTCTGTTACCGTTGCAACCAAAATTTAAAGCGCTTTGCAAATCGGTGTAGGCGTCAGTCCAGCTGGTGCCATCATTATTACCGGTAGCCGAAGCATCAACATATACTGATGATGGGTTATAGCTGGTATAAACATAAAACTGCACGCCAATACTGGTTGAAACGCCATTGGGTTCTGTTACCGTTACCGTTACAGTTTGCATGCTGTTATTTTGCGCGCAGCTAAAGGTAGTTGGCGCCCAGGTGTAGGTAAGCTGGCTGGTGTCGTAGCAGGTAGCATGAAACACCGGAAAGTCGCCACGGCTTACGGTATAAGGTGCGTAGGCGATATCTACATATTTAACAGGTATGTAAACCAACGGGCCGGTGTTTATATACGGCGGCCTGTTGTTGAGTACTGTAATAGTATCCCAGGCTACAGTGGTATTGCCTGCAAAGTCAACGGCCACAATACGTAAAGGGTATGTGCCGGTGCTATTACAATCGAAATGATGAGGGGTAAGCATAATGTATTGAACAGAGTCATTATCGCTTATTCCCGGAATATCCTTACCGGTAAGGTTAACCTGCCCGTTTGCATCTAAATAAACTGTATCATGCACATACTGAATAACGGGCTTTATAGTATCAGGTATAGTGTAATATTCAAACCAGCCGGATGCGGGAGTACCCACCTGGCCACCATTGATGTAGGCCTCATTATGGGTATAGTAGGTTTGAACCCAGTTGGCGCCACCATAGGAAGGTACAATATTCTGCACAAACGGACCAACATCTATATAGCCTCCAACTCCATAATCATCAGTTCCGGCTCCGCCTCCGCCTGCACCTACCCAGCTTGCCCAGCCGGTATAAGCGGCAGAAGATGCTCCCCCTCCTGTAAAGCCTGCTCCCCCGGCAAAACCATGGTTGGTAACATTAACACCCCCGCAGCCTAAGCTTTGCACCTGGTTATTATACACCGGTGGACCTCCTGACCATTGGCACGGCGTGCCACCGGGTTGGCCAATAGTTAAACTGGTTAAAGCCAGCATGGCATTATGGTTATTGGTATCGCAAACTATACATACCAATTGCGTTGCGCTGCTTTGTGTAACATTCTGGCTTTCTGAAACTGCAGTCCATAAACAAGGGTCTGTGGTACCGCGGTCACTCTGAACATCACTTAGCACTGAAGAACCTGCGGCCACCTGCACTGAGTAGGGCGGACAATCAACTTCGCCCTTTTGAACTAATCGTTGTGTGCTTGAAGTTAAACCGCCGCCGCCGCCGTGTGCATATACGTTGGCGTTAAGCATTTCTCCACCACCACCGCCTGCGGCAATGGCAATATTAGGGCCGTGGTTTCGCATGCGCGATTCACCTATATAATTCTCATAATAATACCCCGGCACTAACCAGGCCATACCGGTTGAGCCCCCGCCCCCGCCGGCGCTTGATACCAGGTAACCGCTGCCACTTTCACCATTTTTGCCAATAGTTACAAAAAATGGCATGCCGTATTTATTAGGATAATAGGTAGTCTGATTTCCACTAACGGGATAATCTTTGTTAAGCGTCATTCCCTCACTAAGGTTAACAGTAAACCAAACCGTGCCGCCGCCGCCGCCGTTAGCTTTATAACTGTGCCCCACATCGCTAAAAGTGGCTGTTCCCCCATCGGCTCCGTGCAGGCCAAAGCGAATAGCCGTTATGCCCTGTGCTTTGCTTGGCATTACAAACATGTGGCTTTCTACCAGGTGGTAGTTGTTAGGGCTTGATGGTGTCATGCGCACCGTATCGCCATGCGCTGTGGCGGTAATAAGGGTGGCATTGTTCGGGTTAAGCTCTGAAAAATTGGTAATGTTTTGTGCCTTTACGCTCAGGCACAGAACGGCTGCAATAGCTAAACAGTAAAATTTCATTTTCATATGCGGGGAGTATTTAGATGTATTATCGAATTTACACGGCAAACAAACGAATCAAATCCGGATGTATTAGTACTAATAACGTACTAAAGAGTTGTTTTTTAACTAAACCGGGGGTCAATCCCTATATATTTACCGCTGTAAAACACAAGCGATGAAAAAACGCGTTGATTCGGCTGCTATTGATACCGCTATCGAAGAAATCAACAGTCTTGGCCCGGCTAACTCAGAGGAACAACTAAAGCAGTATAAGCAATTGCTGGCTAAAGCTAAAAAGCTTTCCTATAAAAACGGCATGGCTGCCATTAATAATAAAATAGCCACCATTTTTTTTAACTGGCGCAAATACAACGAGGCTGAACCCTTTATTGCCGATGGTTTAAAAATTGCCGGTGCGTTGAAGGAACGCGATGAACTTTATTTTCAGTTATACCTGCTGCATTGCGCTATGTTTTCTATCAGGGGCCACCATAACGATACCATTGCCGGCGTACAGGATTTACTGAATAAGTACGCCGATAAAATGAGCCCCAATACTTATGTGCGCTGCCATCTTTCAATGGGCAATGCCTACTGGATGCAGAACATGTTGTATAACGCCATGTATACTTTGCAAAAAGTATTATTGCGCCGGCAGGAACTGGAACAGGCAACCGCTTTTAATATAGTGTGGATGACTTATGCCAATGTGCTGAAAGACCTGCTGCTGTATGATAAGGCCCGCGATGAAATGCACGAAATATTGAAACATGCCAAGCTCTCTCCGCATGATATGGTTGTAATGAACATGAACCTTAGCATTTTAAGTGCCGCTGCCTTTAACGATTATAAAAACAGCCGCAAGTATATGGATGAGTGTTACCGCTTGTTGCAAATACATTCTTTTCCCGGCTTAAAATACGGTGCTGATATAAACTGGATATGCAACCTGGTAACCATGGGTAAATATGCCGAGGCTTTACCCCTTATTACCGATAATGAAAAAATGCGCCCCGAAAGCCATGCCACGCGCGACTCCGCTGAGTGGACTTACATGGTGGCCCGCTGCCTGCTTGAAACCGGTAAGGTTGATGAAGCCCTGCCATGGATTAAGCAGAACGAAAGCCTGGTGCAGGAATATGACCTGCAGCGACACAAAATATTTTGTTATGATAATTACTTCCTGTATTACTCATTAAAAGGGAAAGACAAAGAAGCACGCAAATACCACGATTTGTATAAAAAAGCGCAGGAGGAAGATAACCGCATAACACACGATTTGCAGGCCAAACAGGTAGCTGTGCTCATGAACCTTGAAAGAAAGGAGCGCGAACTACAGGTAGAGAAACTGGAGCACCAGCAGGCCGAGCAGGAAGCCAGCCATGCGCGACAGCAAAATGCCATGATGCAGGCTAATATTGAACAGCGCAATAAACTGATTGATGAATTTCAATCTGCCATTAAGCGGCTTGAGCTATCAGATGCCCGCAGAAAGGAAATATTCAAAGGCCTGCACGATAAAATAAATACCGTAAAACGCAGCAGCGCAGAGCTGGCGGGTTACGATGCCAAGTTTAATGAAACGCACCAGGAGAAAGTTGAGAAACTGCAGGCGCGCTATCCTGCCATTACCCCCAGCGAAGCAAAAATTGCGGTTATGCTGGTATCGGGTTTAAGCAATAAAGAAATTGCCGGCATAACGCTTACCACCACCCGCAACGTTGAAACACAACGTTTCAACCTGCGCAAAAAAATGAAATTGAAGCCTACTGAAGATTTAATTAAGAAGATTCGGGAGGTGGCTGGGTGAGTTTCCTTTAAAGCATAGCAGGCAATTTTGATGCAATGGTATTTATCTGCGTTCATCTGCGAGTTCTGCGGGAAAATAAACTCACATCAGATTATACAGATAAAGCAGATTATTTAACAGCCATTTTACACAAAGACACAAAGACGCAAAGGTAACAGCCAACCTATTCTTAGCGTCTTCCGAAACCTCGGAAGCGACTTTGTGTTAACATGCATTTTGTCTTTTGTATTTATCTGTGTTTATCTGCGTAATCTGCGGTGAAAAATGCATTTAACCGCTAAGAACGCAAAGAAAAGGCACCGGCCACATCTATTGGCCCGCCTTATCGTAATTAACCGTAATAGTCATCGAAGATAGATTGCGGAACAAATAGGTGCTGTCGTTGGTCCAGCCCAGTTTGGTGGGAAAAATAACCGACAGTATTACATCAATGAATCCTGATTTAGGGCTGTTGCCCTTCATAGGCGTATTGATAGTGGTGCCGGAACTAAGCCCGGTATTGGCAAAAGAATAGTAGGCAGGCGCACCGGAAGGGTCAACATAAAACTCGTATTTAATGGTACTATCCGGGTGCAACAGGTTTACACCTAAGGTAACTGATGTAGCGTTGCTCGTTCCGCAGGCGTTGTAAATGGTCATGCCCAGTTTAAAGTGCGCTGAATCTCCTGCAAATTCGGTAGGGGCGCAAACAGCAACAGAAGGGCATGAAGTATTCCATTCGTTGTAATTGTGCACCGTAAGTGTGGTAGAAGTGGAGGAGCCACAACCGTTAGCGCTGGTACTGGTTTTTTTACATGCACTAAACATGCAGATGATAATACAGGCGCCAACCAATGAGTAATAAACTTTCATAGGCTTAATATTTAAAGGTGTCGAAGCATTCGTAAGATACGATATTTTTAAATTTTGCATACTTCATTTATTATCCTTCAATTCTTGTTCTCCTATTTTTAACAATATGCAAACTGTGTAAAACTTTCCCGAATACGGGATGGCCAACAGGTATTCGCCTGCTTTAATTAGCAGTTGTGCGCACGGCACAGAATTTGGTATTCTCCAATAAGAGCGTTGATGTTTACCTGAAATGGCTATTGTGATGTTTGAAAGCGCATAAGTTGGATTGATTTCTCCTCGTTATAACAGAGCATTTTAATAATCACTATAAGTATTGCATTATGGCACCTGAAAATCCTGATGACTTCAAAACAGAAAATGAAAATTCTGTTTTTAAAGAGCGCTCCTTTCAAACATACGCCCAGGCAGAAGAGCGTTATTTCTTAAGCATGCACAGATTGCTAAGTGTAGGCGGTTGGAACGCCCTTACCGGCAGGCTACCGGGCTTTTATAAACTATACAATCAACAGGGCGAGGTGAAGGTAGGCAATGCCGAAGAAGGTGATTTTATAGTAGTAAGCAACTTTACCAATCAACAGGTGGGCGATAGCTACTATCATATTGAAAAGAAAATTGCCAAGCTGCATGAGCAAAACAAGAGCATAGCTCTTATTACCCGCCCGGTAGAGTTAAACAGAAAAGGCCCGGCTGTAAGCTTTACCACTACGGGCACCAATACAATTACCATTGTGTTGCAGCTAAATGATAAAAAAGTAAGTATGGCTGTATTTGAAAAAGACCAGGCCAATAATATTCCGGCTGATGAATCTTTCTATGAAAAAGTGCTGCATAAATTACAGGAGGTGTTTAATGCTGATGATGACAGCCATTGGGCCAAACTGGTAAAGGGTATTCTCAACTAATGTCCTTACATACTGCACAGTTTTTTCCTGATAAAAGGCAGCACAATATCCTGGCGTAAATAATATTGCTGCTGCTCTGCAGGTATAGTATCAAAATCAGCAATTACTTTGCGGCAATTAGGCGCGCCGCAATTGCAGGGAATGGTCCAACTGCGCTCATACATACTGGTGGAATAATCCCATCTTAATTCTTCTCCTTTGTTGATTGCTTTTATTGTTTTAAAAACAAGTTCGGGTGTTATGCCGCAATTTGGGTTACAGGAGTGGTTAACCAAAAAGAAAGGGAAATGCAGGGCTATGTATTCGTGATCGTCCACCTGCAGCGCATAACTTTCTTTATCGCCTAATTTCAACGTATCCTCAAACGACAGCTTTTTGCCTGTAATTTCAAGCAGGGCCAAACCGGCTGGTAAAGGGCATGCAGCAAAAACACCTTTGCCATTTTTCGATTTCAAAACTTCCAGATATGGTGACTCACGCATTGGTTTAATTAAATCTTACAATTGCGCCTGCATAATAGTTGCGCGCTGGTGAACAACATTATGTTTAAACTGCTCCTGCGCCCATTTAAGGGCTTTTAAATACGGCAGGTTCATTTGCCTTTGCTTTAATCTGCTGTTATCAATGTCCCACAAGCCGCTTTTATGGTAGCAATTCAAATCATCCCAATCGGGCCTTTCAATCAGGGGGTATAAACAAATGCCCAGTAAATCAACACCCTCGTTCATGGCCCGTATGCATTCATTTACTACCTCAACCAGCCACAGGTCGCGGTGCTCGCCAAAATGTCCTGTTTCAGATAACAGGATGGGTTTATTGTATCGTTCAGCCGCAACTTTTAACAGGGAAGAAAAACGTTCTCTTTTATCCGTTGCTTGTGGCCATGGCCATGGTTGCTGCCGGTGTTCCCACTGGTTGTTGAAATAATAATTAAAGCCCGGTATGTCCAGGTATTCCTCGCGCCCTCCCAGTTCAGGACACATTCTTCCGCTTAAAATATCCATGGCCTGAAACTGGTCCTCATTCATTTGGGCAACTTCCGGCTCATGGCTTTCATCTGTAGCATGAATTTTTATCAGGGGCTCTATGGTTAATATTCTGCAGGCGGGGTCAATTTCTTTCAGTGCTTTTATGCCCGCAATAGCCGCTTTGCACAAATGGTATTTAATATCAAAACCCGAATTAACAGCAAAAGGTACTGTGCCCCTCACATCGCCGGAGTGCCAGGATAAAAAGCTGATTTCATTAATAGGAACAACAAATAATACAGCACTGGTTCTTTCGCGAAAAAATTTTGCAAACGCCCTGCAAACACCTGCAAAGCGCTCGGTAAATTTTGGATGCGTAGGAAATATATCATCCGGGTAACCAAAATGGCATATATCCCATATCTGCTGTATGCCGTTTCTTTCTGCGGCCTGAATACGGTTTTCTACTTCAGTAAAGTCATACACACGGGCTTGCTTTTCAACGTTACTCCAGCAAATGCCTTCCCTTACTGTTTTTATTCCTGTTTCGCGCAGGCGTTTATAATCCTCTGATACCTGCTTATCATGCAGTGTTTCAAACAAAAGATTTACTCTTTCGCCGCTGCGGTTAATGTGGTCGGCACATTCGTACCCGCCCATAAAAAATGATTTGAATAAACTCATAAAGTGCCTGCGTTTAGTCCGTTATCTGCCTCCCTGCCCTCCAGTTTGTAAAAAAGGGTTAGTGCATTTTTAAATGCCTGGTCCATGTTGAAGTATTTGTAATTAGCCAGGCGGCCTACAAAGTACACGTCGGTTAATGTTTCAGCCTCCTGTTTATATTTTTCATAAATGCGCTGGTTGCTTTCATTGGGTACCGGATAGTATGGCTCCCCTTCATCAGTAGTATATTCTTTTACTATAGTGGTTTTAGCCGATTGCTGGTGGCCGAAGTGTTTGTATTCTATAATACGCGTATAGGGAACATCTTTTTCAGGGTAGTTTACCACCGAATTAGGCTGGAAAAATTCCGTATCCAGAGTTTCTGATACAAACCTGATTGAGCGGTATTCAAGCTTTTCTTTCAGGCTGTGCTTAAAATCGAAGAAGTGATCAATGGGGCCGGTGTAAAAAAGTTTTTCGTAGCCGCTTATTTCATCCCTTATATCAAAGTAATCGGTCTCCAGCTTAATGCGTATGTTTTCATGGCGCAGCATGCGGCTGAATAATTTGGTATAACCGCCTTTTGGCAAAGCCTGGTATTTATCGCTGAAATACCGGTCATCGGCATTGGTGCGCACGGGTATGCGGGCTAATACCGATGCATCCAGTTCCTCAGGATATTTATCCCACTGCTTTTTAGTGTAGTGCCTGAACATCTTTTCATACAATACCCAACCTACCCGGGCAAGGGCAGCTTCCTGTCCGTTAGCCGGTTCGGTGATTGCAGGCCGGTGCCTATTCAACCAGTCCTGCATTTCCTGTTCGGTTTTTATATTCAGGTTAAACAGCCGGTTAACCGTTGTAATATTTACTGGTATAGGAACCAATTGCCCATCTACCAGGGCAATAACTTTATGTTCCCAGGGATACCATTCAGCAAAACGGGTAACATATTGCCATACCTCTTCATCATTAGTGTGGAACAAATGCGCCCCATATTGCGATACCAGTATGCCGTTGGCGTCAATGTAGTCGTAGCAATTGCCGGCTATGTGGTTTCGTTTTTCTATAACCAACACCTTTTTGCCAATAACAGCATACCTTTCAGCCAACACCGCTCCTGAAATACCGGCACCTATTATTACAATATCAAACTTCTCCATTATTGCTTTTTGCTTTTTTGAGGAACTCTTTCATCATCTCTACAGTATTATCCCATGATGTAGCCTGCAGAATAGATTGGAATTGCGCTGTCCTGGCTTTTTTATCAGCATCAGAACAGTTTAAAATATTTTCAATGGCTGCAGCAAATGTGGCAGCATCATTTACTATGCTTACGCAGTGCGAATAATCCCTTACCACATCATACACAGGTGTAGATATAATGGGCTTATTAGCCGCCATATACTCTAACGTTTTTGTGGGACTGATGAATTTAGTGGCGTCATTAATGGCAAAGGGCATCATGGCAATATCAAATGCCTTTAAATAGTTGGGGAGCAACTCGTATGCTTTCATTCCCAAATAATGAATGTTGCCCAGGCGTGGAAGTTCCTCAGGGCAAATTTTAGCCAGGGGACCTATCATTACAAAATCTACCCGTGGAAGCAGGGCGGCAGTTGCGGCCAGTAAATCCAAATCAATACGCTCGTCAATAACACCATAATAGCCTACAACGGGCTTTAATGCACGAATATCAGCAGGCACGGCAATGCCATTCAAAGCCTTTTTAAAATGCGATTGCTCAACCGAACTGGGGAAACACAGCACCTTGTTGTGGCGTTTGCTTTTAGATTCGTAGAGTAATTTGCCGCCAGTAAAAACTACTTCAGCTTTTTCAAGCAGGTTATTTTCCTGCACCGCTAAATCACCAGCAGCTCCTTTAAATAAGGTAAGCTCATCCATGCAATCATACACCACCTGGTTAAAATGAAAATCATCCATTACCGAAATAAATGCCGGTGAATAAAACCAGGCAATGGCTTCTGTTGCAGCAGGTAAATACATTTTCAACCGGCTTTTAATGGCAGGTATTGTATTTACGCGCGGCTGTAGAATGTGTAAGTTCTCGTGTATAATTTGTAACTCGGCATTATCGTTACACGCAGTTTCGCCCACCGGTTCTTCTACAAATAATATGCGGTTATCTTTTGCAAACCTGCTTAATAGTTGCTGTGGACGTTGATACACAAAATTCCAGCGCAGGTGAGAAAATACTATGATGTCGTATTTCCATTTCAATCCTTCCTCTTTCATCATTACTTTTTTTTCGCCGTTTTTATGCATTGTGTTTTTTATGTTGAAGTTTTCCAAAACTGTGCCGAAATGAATTTTACTTCCTATACTCATTTGCAAAGCATACTAAAGCCGAAAGCAAAAATTATGTAACCACAGGTGTAAAAAACTGTGCAATAGAAGTAACAAATACAGGTGCATTGGCCGCGAACAGGTGAAATTTTAAGTTGATTATCTTATCACATTTTACGTGATAGATAAATTAAGCTGACGTAAATTATACATGTGTTTGCCGGGCAGAACCGATGCGGGTAATAACCACCTCAGTTTACTATGGTGTAGAAAAGATAAATTTTCATTGTATCTGCTTATTTCCCTACCGGTAAAAACCATTATTACCGGCTATTTTTTGCCCTTGCATAAATTCAGTAATTTAGAATACCCATTATGGAACTAAGCGAATTGCAATCTTATAAGGAGGTGAAGGACAACTATACAGTTTTGTATACCGTAATTTTCCTTTTCATATTGTTATTAGGCGCGCAGTTTTTGTTGTATAGCCGGTGGTCTGGCGAGGACCGGCTGAATGCGGGGTATTACCTGTTGGATATTTTCTGCTTTTTAATTCTACCCTTTATTTATGCTTACTGGCCGCGTAAGGGCATGAAACGTTTCTTTGGCGGCCGCATGTGGCCACGTTATTATTACAACGAGCAAAGCAAAACGCGCATTTCGGTGCAGGTGCTTTGGTGGTCGTGGTAGGTGTTCTTCAGTTGCCGGTTGTTAGTTGTCTGTTGCCAGTTGGGGGAACGGGAGACCAGCCAAATCAATCTATGGTTTGGAGTTAGAACCAAACTCACACTCTTCCGGGAAGCCTGGTATAAACTCAAAAAAACGATCAGAATAGGCAGGATTATAAATTCTGATATTATAATAACCGTCATCATACACGTCAATAACAAAATCGGCATTGTGACCTTTCTTAAACTTCATTCTGCCCAGTCGGCCCTTTAAGATATATGTACCGGGTAAAGATGCAAAGGTAATGTTACCATTGGATGCATCGTAACGGTTCCAGGCAGTTGAGTCGCTGAACCATGAGTTAAAAGTACCATCCGGATAAAACCTGTATTTTATCATGGCTTCATGGGGTTTCCACCAGCATTTTCCAACTAAGAATTTTTTGTAGTCAGTTGTATCGCTTTTTACAATTGGCTTTAGTACGGGTGCTTTAACTGTTTGCGCTATAGAATGACTTACGCACAATTGAATAAATAGCAAGACAAAACTCAGGCGCAAAGTTTTAGGATATGAAGTGGAAGTGCGCATTTAGCAAAATTACAATTTATTCAGCCGGTAATACCTTGTTTTGCTGAGGACTTTGTTTGGCCTCGTATCTTGCCCTGTAAACAGAAAGAAGTTTTGCAAGCTTTTTGCGGGAGATGGCGAGGTCATCAATATCCTTTCTCACCTGTTCGCCTGATGATTTGTTGAATTGCAGATAAGTAGTAGCTGACTTACCGGAAACTACTTTTACAATTTGTTCATCGTTTATATTCTTCCAGCTTGCAAGGGGTTGGTCTTCGATTTGTATACCGGAAGCGTTTAGTATGATTTGCGGTGAGGTATTACGCAGCTCTTTTGCACGGAGGTATATTATGAATAGCAGGAGGGGCAAAATGAGCAATCCAAGCAGGTAAACTGCGGGTGCCTCTGAACCTGCCCGAATAATTGCAAAGGTCATTAAACCAAGAAGGAATACAAAAATGCTCACTTGAAATATGAGTTTGGCGCGGGAATAATAAATAACCGTTTCATCAGGAACGGTAGGGTCATCATCAAAAACTTTTTGCTGTGGCATGGAGGCAGATAAATGCTCAGTAATGATAATTCATTTACTGCTCATATAAGACTAAATCAAAACCTGCGAAAAGCTCTTACGTGTAAAAAATCGCCTTTGCTTTCAGTGTTGAAACCTTTCAATTGTGATACGCCAATTTCCTCAAACAACGCATAGCGGCGTACTGGCGGTTTTTCAGTCCAAAGAGATGGATAGCTTTCTGTAGAACTCCAATAGCGGTCGCCCTTAACTAAACCAAATATGCTATCAATATTTATAAAGGTAACGAATGGAGCAATGTTCGTTAATTCATAGTCGCTGGGCAAATACCAATCGGTATATCCTCCAAGAGTCAGCGTATCACAAATATAGGCCGCATAATTTCCGGGGCCCAGATTAGCTACAATTGAGTCGGTATTGGCTTTTCCCGCTCCCAGAGCATTGCCGGTGGCACCTGTATTACTATAAACATCGTTATTCCATGATATGGCTGCACTTTGGTCATACGGTGCAATAATCAATCCGTGAGTTGTATAGGGATCATAACCGGGGTCATTTGGTTGCAGCAAATACACAATTTTGCCACCCTGGTAGCTTTGCCCTATTTGCATCCCTGAAGATGGTTCAACATTGGTTTTTCTGCAACCATCTATTAGTAAAAGTATTGAACCAATGATGCACAGATAAATCACGTTTTTAATTCTCATTGTAAGGTTTTTAGGTTATTCCGTGATGGTTCCTTATTTCGTTGTTCTTATGCTTTGGCCAGTATTATCCCCAACACGTACCTGAATAATGCGCTAAAAACAGTAAAGTAACATTCCCGCGTGCGTCGGTTTGCCTGGTAACGCTAAATTACAGGGTTTATTACCAAATTATCGCATTTGAATTTCAATCCTCCAAAATCTTCTCCCAAATTTCTTTGGTGTAGTGTTCGCCATCCAGGTAGTTGACGAAGGTGCCTTCTGCAATCATTTGTTGCAGTTGGGTAGGTGTTACATATTGCAGTTCGGTTACGGCATCTTCTAAAATGCAATCTTCAATTTTAATATTGGTTTGCACTTTCCAGATATCAGTAAAGCTGTGGTCGCGTTTTACACGGCCAAGTAGTTGAAGATTGGCGGTAGAGAGGGCCACACCCAATTCTTCCTGCACCTCGCGTATAATGGCAGTTATGCTGTCGTCGCCGCTAATGGCAGAGCCACCGGTGGTGGCCCACATGCCGGGCGCCCACAGTAAATGCGGTGCACGTTTTTGTATCAGTAATTCGTTGTTGTTATTTTTTATCCAGATATGCACTACCAGGTTATAGCGGCCGGGTGGCGGTGTTTCGCCGCGCAAAATAGTTTCGCCGGTTTTAGTCCCATACGCATCATATAGGTCGTGTATTTCCGGCATGGTTATGCTGCAGAATCGTGGTGTTTCATCATTTCGATAGCATCGGGTAAATACTGCGTTATGTGCAGCATTGATTCTAACTGCGAAATGCGGAACAAATCATGCACCGCAGGGGTAACCGAGGTAAGCACCAGTTTTCCGCCGGCTTCATTACAAAGCCGGTTGCCCACCAGCATGGCGTTAAGGCCGGTGCTATCAACATAATTTACCTCGGAGAGGTCGAGAAGAATATTCTTATAACCTTCATGATTAAGCATAACCAGTTCATCATTCAGCTCAGGAGCCAAATCGCCTGCCAAACGCTTTACGTCGGGTCTTATCATCACGAATACATCGTGTTTTTCGAGCACTACTTTCATAAAAGGGGAGTTGTACTTTAAAGTTACTATTTTTTAACGCAGAAAAGAATAAAAAATTTCAACCGCCTGCCGGCTGTGTTTTATACATTATGAAGCAACAGTAAATCATTAACTTACATATGCACAAAGAAATAGTTACGATACAAGCTGTTGCGTTCGCATTATATTTGAATTTAATTGAAGTAAAGCTGCCCGGGTTATGAAAAGGTTTTACCTGAGTTTTTGTTTAGCGTTTGTTTTTGTTGCTGCATTTGCTCAATTACAACCTACTGTAAAGCAATGGGATTACCGGTATGGAGGCACCGGCTTTGAATACACGCACGCCTTTGTTGTTTGCGCCGACAGCGGATTTTTAATGGTGGGCTTTACCACCAGCGGGCATAGCGGTGGCGATATTACCACTGATTCTCTCGGCGGAGTTTCTGATGGGTGGATAATTAAACTTGATTCTTTAGGGCAAAAACAGTGGGAAAAAAGATATGGCGGCAACGGACGGGAAAATTTTGAAACAGCCCTGCAAACACCGGATGGTGGCTTTTTGCTTGCAGGAAATACGGATTCAGACAGTAGCAGAGATATTGACTCTCGCCCATTTCCGCTTTATAGCACTGATGGCTGGGTAGTGAAAATTGATGCGCAGGGTAATACCCGTTGGGGCAAACGCCTTGGCGGCCTGGGATTCGATTTTTTTACATCGGCCTGCAATGATGGGTATGGCGGATATTATTTGTTGGGCAGTACGTCCTCGGCAGTGGGCTATGATGTAAGCCAGGCGGCTCACGGGGGAAACTGGCCGGATTTATGGCTGGTGCATATTGATTCAACAGGCCATAAACTATGGGACAGAAATTACGGGGGGATTAATGAAGAACGGCCCGAAAATATTATTACCCTACCTGAGGGAGGAGTTTTGCTGCTTGGTTTAACTTTTTCTGATTCGGGCTTTGATGTTTCTCAACCAACGCGCGATACTACAATTACCGGTGGCGATTATTGGATTGTGCGGATTGATTCAGCCGGCAACAAACTATGGGATAAGAGATTTGGAGGACGCTTTACTGATGTTCCCTACGCTGCCAGTGCCACTGATGATGGAGGTTTTTTGATTGCGGGTACATCGAACTCACCACCGGGCGGCGATATTTCTGATACTACCTTCGGCATAACTGATTACTGGCTGGTTCGCATAGATTCAAACGGAAATAAGTTGTGGGATAAGCATCACGGCGGCAACAACTACGATGATGATTTGGATGTGTTACAGCCTTTACCCAACGGAAACTTTTTAGTGAGCGGAACCTCATACAGCAGTATTGGCGCTGATAAATCTGAAACCAATTTGGGCCCTGAACAATCGTGGATGCTGATGATGGACTCAGCAGGCAATAGAATTTGGGATAAAACAATTTTAACCGCCGCCCATGATGAAGACGGTTTTGCCTATATGTTAAAGGATGGCTGTTATGTTATTGCCAACCAAACGCAGGCTGATACCGGCGGTTATAAAAGCCAGGATAGCCGGGGTGGAACGGATGTGTGGATAGTAAAGTTTTGTCCGCAAGCATGCAATGCCGTTGCTCCTGTAATTAATGCCAACCAATACTCCTTTTGCCCTAACGATAGTGCCGCTATTTGCGCCCCACCCGGTTACCACGCTTACCACTGGAACACCGGCGAAGATACAAGCTGCATTTACGCCAAACAGGCGGGTAATTATTATGTGGCCGTAACGGATAGCAATGGTTGTTCGGTGGAATCGAATCATTTAGCCTTAACTGTTCTTCAACCACCACCGGTTAGCATTAGTGTAAAAGGCGATACACTTTCGGCTTTCAACGCAGAAACTTACCAGTGGTATTTGAACGGACATTTAATACCCGGGGCTACCTCATCAGTTTACATTGCTACGCAAAGCGGTAGCTATACGGTGCAGGTTAGTGATACGAATGGGTGCTATGCTACCTCGCTGCCTTCGGTTATTACGGTAAACGGCATACATAATTTGACTGAAAGCTTCGTTTCAGTTTATCCTAATCCATCGCCATCGGGCAATTTTACTTTACTTACAGATGATGAGTGGCTGAATAGCAGCGCACAGATTTTTGATGAGAATGGAAGAAAAGTCTACACCAATATTATTACTTCACCTCACCAACAAATCGATTTGGGCTTTTTACCTTGTGGCGTATATACCATTCAATTGAAGAGCAGCAAAAGCTCACTGTTAATAAAGCTGATGAAATAGTATCGTTTATTTAAATGCGTTAAATTAGGCACATGAAACATTGCTTTACCCTTTTGCTGTGCCTGTTGTTATTAAGAGTAAGTGCCGAACATATTTTAGGAGGATATATAACCTACCGATTTATCAGTGGCACTACATATGAAGTTAAACTAACACTTTACCGGAATTGTAACAGCGCTTCACCATTTGACGGTACAGGCGGCGTAGTTTCGGCTGCATACCTGGGGGTTTTTCAAGGCACCACTCTTGTAAATACTTTCGGTCTGGTAAACCCGGTAATAACGCCAATAGCCCTTCCATATGACACTGCCTGTCCCTTGAATTATGGGCTGTGTATTGAAAAGGGTGTATATACTGAAAACATTACTCTACCTTCAGCAAACATTAAATACAATTTAGTGCACCTTCGGTGCTGTTTTGGCAGCAATCCTCAAACGTTGCCGATGGCAATAATTCCGGTATGGCCCTTATAGCCACCATTCCGGCTTATCATAATTCAAGCCCCAACATTGATTTTACTTCAGGCTTTGTAAACCGGATTGATACGCCTTTTACCCTTTTTGATAATTTCAGCGACCCCGATGGCGACAGCCTTTCTTTTTCTTTATGTTCTACTTTAACCGGTGGTAGTATCAGTGATCCTGCCCCAAATCCACCTTCTTATCCTTCCGGTTTTGTGCCACTTGCTAACGGCTATTCGGCACAACACTATTTGGGCAATGATTCAATAGCTATTAATGACAGCACCGGTATTATTACGGGGCTTGGGCATCAGCAGGGTAACTTTCTAATTGGCATTTGTGTATCAGAGTACCGGGCCGGGCAGCTTATTACCACTTACCCAATTGATATGCAAATTACAATTGCACCCTGTTAAATTAATTTGGGTATCGATGAAATACAGCAAACACCTACGCTTTATCCTAATCCATCAATTGATGGCGTATTTAATCTTAATGCGGACAATGAATGGCTGAATAGTGATGCAATAGTTTTTGATATGGAGGGAAGGATAGTTTATCGCACAACTATTGTGCAAACACAACAACAACTGTTGCTTGAGCAAGTACCGGCAGGAATTTACACCTTGAGGATTTTCAACCAGAAGAAAACGCTTTCTTTAAAGCTGGTGAAATAAATGACAAAAGGCAAAGAGCAAAAAATAGAAGTGGCCAATAGGCACAATTAATGCATTTAAACTTCGTGCCTTTGTGTCTTCGTGTTTAATGGCTGTTAAATAATCTGCTTAATCTGTATAATCTGCTGTGAGTTTGAATTGCAGAATACATTTTTCACCACAGATTAAACAGATTTACACAGATAAATACAAGAAAATACAAATACAGATTTGCCAGGTTATTATTTTATGCTGATATTGTAAACACTAAAGCCATTTACCCTGAACGAGGCTTCCCATTTCTCCTTAAGGCCTAAAATAAACCTGCATACGGCACAGGTTATTTTGTGGAATATGGTACCTATTGCAGGTGTAATATTCCTGCACTGGCAACCGGTAAGCGTTTTTGTTTATTACGCGTTAGAGACGGTCGTTATTGGCATTTTCAACGTATTCCGCATGCTGGTGGTTAACTATTATGGCCGTCCGCAAGGGGCTGATGAAACCGGCGTAAAGGGGCTTTGGCTCATTCCTTTCTTTTTAGTGCACTATTACTTTTTTGTAGCTGTTCAACTGGCTTTATTCTTTGCGCCCAGCGGCGGTATATTCGGGGTATTCGATAGTATTGAAAAGGTACTGGGGCAGGGTGGCAGCTATATTACCCTGGCTGCGTTTGTGCTGCATAACACCGCTTTGTTCGTCAACAACTTTTTGCGAACCGGTGCTTATTTAAAGCGAACCATTGGCATACAAATGTTTGAGCCTTATCCCCGCATTATTTTACAGCAGTTTGTTGTTATTCTGGGTTCCTTCATTTACACGTTAACCGGCAGCGGCTGGCCGGTGCTGGTAATATTCGTCATTATAAAAACCTACTTTGACATGGTGCTGAGCACCCTGGATGCTGAAACTTTAACCACGCTGGCGAATAAAGGGCAAAAGTTAGAAATAAGAAATTAGAAGTTGGAAGTAATGGCCAATGGGCAGTAGGCAGTAAAAAGCAAATACAAAAACGAGAACAAAACTCTCTCCGGGAAGGTGCGAAAAACCTAATTACCTAGTGCCCCAATATCCTAATAACCCATTAACCGCTTACCCTGTCAATCAAGGCTGCAATGTCATCAGTAGCGGGGTCTAATTCAGCAGCTTTTTCAAAGTTTTTAAGGGCCTCCATTCTTTTGCGCTGTTGCATGTAATAAATGCCCAGGTTGCGGTATGCGTAGGCATTATCGGGATTTCGCTTCAGCGACTCTTTTATATCCGCCAGGCCACCTTCAGCATCGCCGGTTTCAATTTTGGCCAGACCGCGGTTGTTGAGGGCAAAGGCAAATTCCGGTTCAATATCCAATGCATCATTAAAATATCCGATGGCTTCCTCATATCGCTTTAATCGGTTAAGCATAAAACCCAGGTTATTCATAGAAGCCGTATCAAATGGATTAAGCGATAAAATCCAATCGTAATAGGCAATGGCAGTTTCATACTTACCCTGCTGCGAATAAAACCGGGCAGCAAAAAACATCTGCCTTTCGGTAAGCGTGTAATTTTGCTTCAGGTATTGCAGCAACTCTTCCCCCTGCAAAAAGTTTTTGGTACGTACCTGCGCAAGAAAAGCTATTCCCAAAACATAAGGGTCCTTCTCTTCCGCTTTAAAACGATTATATAATTCCACAGCAGCCTTTTCTGCATTTTCCTTAAAAAGGTGGTATGCACTGCGCCGGGTGCTAAGTATATTTTGTTTTTCCTCCTCGGTTAAAATTGTTTGCTGCGGGGCATCAGGGTGTGGCGGAATATCGTTCCCCTCAAACTCAAAATTCATAACCAGTTCAGGATGTTCTGTCATAAAAGCCATAGAGCGGCGAAAATCTGCCTCAACATCAGCCGGAACAAACTTTAGCCAGGCAGGTGCTGCCTCTCCGCGCAGCCAGCTATGCAATGCCAGTGCATAACCCCATTCCATTTGCGATAGGTAGCCACTATAGCCAACAGTCCATGAACGTGCAGTGCGCTCATAGGTAAAAGCTTCAACACTATTAAAAATTCCCAGGCCAAAAATTATAATCAGCAAATCAGTAAGGTGTTCGTTATTGCGGATAATGCGGCCCTCGCCCAACAATTTAATATGCGATAGCTCATGTGCCAGGGTAGCCAATATGGCATTCGGGTCATTTTCATTCCTGGTGGAAAGCTCAATATGAAAAGCATCATCGCCCCTTTTACCCAAATACAAACCACCGGCATTTTCAAGGCTGGCCTCACCCTGTAAAAAAATACCAGTCTCGAAATATTCACCACTGGCACCTACTTCTCTTTCCGCAGGGCTGTACCAATCCAATTTTACCGGCTCTTTAATATCCATCACTTTTACCAGTACTTCCAGTAAATGGTCTGCGTCCTCAGCAGTCTGTGTAAAGGGAATGTTCAATTCCCAACAACCAGGCGTTAAAACAGGCTTGTTTAAAAGCACCTCATCGCCAAAGGTACTGCGCATCCAACCAATGGCATTTTCAATCCACTCGCGCTGCGCTTCAGTAACAGTAAGATTATAGGGCGGGTAAAACATAAACAGCAATAAATATAGCAGAATTCCCATCTATTAATTAAGAGGTGAAAAAAACCGCTGCGGCCGCATTGCTTTAACCGGCGGGTATTGTTGTTATTACATGGTACCACTTTATACACCGGCACGTTGCCAAATCGCCGGCATTAAATTTTTTGATGAATATCAACCGGTGCTTTGCACTTGCTCAATAAACAGGTGATTCCGCCTTTGTTGTTTTGTGGCTGAAACAAAAAGAATATAACATGAAAAAGATTTACATGGTATTTATGATTACACTTTTGTGTTTTATAAATACAACTACGAACGCATCGGAACCAATCGTGCAACAGGTTATAGTAAATACCAGCGGCAATTTACGCGGGCAGACGGTGGTATTAGCCATGATGCAGTTTAATGCCCCAACAGCAGGCCGCGCGGTTGTGCGCTTTGATGGCTACTGCGTATCAGATTCGGGCGATAGAATTGTATTGGCGGCCAGTAATACCCCCAGCTGGGGTGCTAACGATGGCAATGTTGCTGTACAGGCCTCGCACCCCAATAATAAAAGAAGGTCGTTTTCGCATACCCGTATTTATAATATACCGGCCGGGTTAGACACTTTTTATGCAGTGGGCGAGAACTTTGTTGATATGGATGGAAGTGGTGTAGCGGCAGTGTATGGCCACCTTACGCTTGAATTTTTCCCAGTTGGCGGCCCGGCCATGGTGATTGATTCGAACATAAACTTTAATGGTGATATACGAAGTGTTCAGAAAGTAATTGGCAAGGTATTCTCCAATGCTGAACCGGCAGGAAAAGTGTTAGTGCACGCCGATGGCCAGGTTTTTTCTGATGCCGGCGACAGAATCATGCTATCAGCAGTGAATATGCCATCGTGGCTGGTGGGCACCGGCAGTGTGGCGGTTATGGCGTTAAGCTCAACACAGCGCATAAGTCCTTACTCTCATTCGCGCATTTATACCCAAAACGCGAGCCCCGATTCATTTTACTTAGTAACCCGCAACGTGGTGAATGTTGCAGGCAGTGGCACCGCCTATATACATGGCAACCTGAGTGCTGAATTCTTCCCTTCAACAGGTGTGGCATCTGTAACGGCGCATTCATGCGAATTCAATGATGTGCAGGCCCGCGGCCAGGCGGTAGCCTTCGATTCAATAACCATTACGGCATCAGAAGATGGCTATGCGCTTGCACAACTAGATGGCTATTGCACCAGCAGCGTTGGCGACCGCATAATTTTTGCTGTTAGCAATACGCCTAACTGGTCGCCTAATGAAGGATGTGTGGCGGTTTCAGCAGCCTCTTCGGCCAACGCATTTAATATTTATTCGCACTCAAGGCTTTTCCCTGTAACTGCGGGTACGCATACCTTTTATAGTGTAACCCAAAACTATGTTGATGTGGCTGGTAACGGATTAGTAGATATTGAAGGAAACTTTACAGTAAAATATTTCCCCGAAGTTTCAAGTGGTATCAACGAAGCAGCTATATCTCCTTCATTCCACCTGTATCCTAACCCCGCAAGTGATATGGTAACTATTAAGCTGAATGAAAATGCTATTAAGCAGGATTTACGTATTACTGATATTACCGGCAGGTTGGTCCAAGTTGTTGCAACTGGTACTGCAGAGCAATTGCAATTAAACGTAGCCGCCTTTGCCCCTGGTGTTTATATTCTGGAGTGTAACGGGTACACACAACGTTTGATAAAACAATAAATTTTTTGTCAGGGGTTCTTACGGGTTTCCTGCTTCGGCAGGAGCCCGTTTTAACCGGACAAGCATTCAACATATTTTTTTGGACACAGGCTCAGAGCGCCCTGCAATTGCGGGGCGTTTTTGTTTTTTAATTTGCGAAAAAGTACAACATCAAAAAAAATAAATGAAAAAAAATTTGCAGGTTTGGAAAAGCACCATAGCTTTGCTTAAAAATAAAGCAAAGTGTTTACCAGCAAATATCCCAAACCGGCCGTAACGGTAGATTGCGTGATATTTGGTTACGCCAAAAACTCACTGCAGGTTTTGCTGATTAGCCGGGGCGTTGAGCCTTTTAAAAATACCTGGGCGCTGCCGGGCGGTTTTATAAAAATGGATGAAACGCTTAATGAGGCAGCAGCCCGCGAATTGGAAGAGGAAACCGGTTTAAAGCATGTTTACATGGAGCAGCTTTACACCTTTGGGGCGGTTAACCGCGATCCCCGCGAAAGGGTGGTTTCAGTAGCCTATTTCGCCCTGATTAATTTGGATAAGGCCCACCCCATAAAAGGCGGAACCGATGCAAAAGAAGCCCGCTGGTTTGATATTAATGAAGTGCCCAAACTGGCTTTCGACCACCGGCAAATATTGGATAAGGCCATTGAAAGGCTTAAAACCAAAATTACTTACCAGCCCATAGTTTTTGAATTGCTTCCTGAAAAATTTGTATTCTCTGAACTGGAAAACATTTATGAAACCATTCTGCAAACTGAAATAAACCGGCGCAACTTTCGTACAAAAATGCTGGCCACCGGTTTGGTTGAGGAACTGGATGAGTATGTGCAGAATGTTTCCTTTCGCCCCCCAAAGTTGTTTCGCTTTAACCGCAAGAAATTTTTGAAAACAAAACATAAAGAGGTAAACCTTTCCAGCACATTGGGATCCTAAGCTTAGAATTCCACGTGGACAAGTTGTCGCGGCCGCTTCTATAGTGTCACCTAAATACTAGTGACTCCAGCGTAACTGGACTGGCCACAGTTAGGCCGCAAATGTAATCACACTGGCTCACCT